>JAEEGJ010002115.1_pt1 | contig 140086 bp, 129 predicted proteins | sample 8958761 | NCBI WGS metagenome assembly JAEEGJ01 (sample SAMN16246546, study PRJNA631951) | gut metagenome | biome: gut microbiome; feature: rumen; material: RS-attached | host: Bos | place: Iran: Karaj | collected 2018-10
GATTTACTTAAAACAAGCAATTTAAAGATTTATGAGGTGGCGGAAAGCGTGGGCTTTAAAGATCCTGCCTATTTTACAAACGTGTTTGTAAAGTACACGGGGCACAATCCAAGTGACTATAGGCAAAACTCATAGAGCAAATTTTCACAAAGAAGGTAAAAAAATTTAAAGACCGGTTTCTTTTTACAAATAAAAAGGTCTATTAGGTCAAATAATCCTAAGAAAAGGAAAAGTGAATCCATTCAAAGGAAGCCTCACTTATTTTAAGGTTAGGGTGTTCCAATAAATGACCTAATAGGAGGGTAATTATGAAAAACAGATTAGCAAAAAGCTTAGCTTGCATTATGGCAGCTACACTTGCTTTGTCTTTGACTGCTTGCGGCAGTGAAAAGACAACAGAAGAGACTGTGGTTTCAACATCTACCGAAACAACAGAAACATCTACATCTACCCCTGAACCTGCTTCAGATTCAGAACCTGTAGAAATCTCTTATGCAACATTTATGGTGGGTACACACGCATCGGCTCAGGCTGAAGCAGAAGTTATCGCAGAGTTTAACAAACTCTACGAAGGCAAGATCAAAGTTAACGTTGAAGAGCTTCCCAGTGATGACGCTTTCGTTGACAAGATGAAGACACTTGCTTCTTCAAAGTCTCTTCCCGATGTGCTTATCGGTAAGAACGGTATCAGAGAACTTGCTGTTAAGAATGGTCAGGCAGTTGACTTAAAGCCTTTCCTTGACGCCGATCCCGATTGGATGACATATGTTGGTGAAGGTGCTATGAACTACAACATGGAAGCAGACGGTTCTGTTTACTCTATTTCAAACCAGAGACAGATTTACGGATACTTCTACAACAAGGAAATGTTTGACGCAGTTGGCATCACTCCCGCCAAGACATGGGATGAGTGGATGGAAAACAACGAAAAGTTGTTACAGGGCGGTTACACACCTTTGGCATTAATGACAGGTGAAAACGCTTGGACCACAAACCTTTGGCTTGCAGCTTACATCGGCTCTCAGGGAGATGAAGGCAACAAGTACATGAACACACCTTATCCTGAATCATACAACACAGAGCCTGTTATTAACGGTCTTACAATGATGCAGGAATGCTTACAGAAGTACACAACAGCTGATGCTGTAGGTGCAATCTACGCAAATGCGGCCAACGCATTCGAACAGGGTCAGACAGCAATGATCGCTAACGGTCTTTGGATGACACCCGACTTCTCCGATACGACTAAGTCTATCGAAGGATTTAAGGATAAAGTAGGCGTTGCTTTGTATCCCGAAAACGGTATTTTCTCACAGTACGAAGTTGGTTACATCCTTTGCACAAACGGAAAATCTGAAGAAGAACAGGCAGCAGCTTTGGAATTCTTAAAGTTTAAGACAGGTAAGTATGCACAGAGCGTATTCCTTGAAAAAGCAGGCGTTCTTCCCCTTACAGACAACGTAGATATTACTGATGAATATAAGGCAGAAAACCCCGCATTGGTTGAAACACTTATGCTTGCAGGTACATCTAAGTATGCATTCGGAACCATTGATAACAATGCACACGAAACAGTTGTTGATGAATTCGCAGTAAGATATCCCGAACTTGTTTACAACGAGATTACACCTGAAGAATTTGCAACATTCCTTACAGAAGCAGGAAACGCAAGCAAATAAAACAGTCGGATTAAGGAACGAATCCTGACTTTCATATAGCGCAGGCTAAATTCGCTTAATTGCTTAAGCAATGAGGCTTGCGCTATTTTTTTGCCAAAAACCCCCTATTTTCGGCCCTTTAAGGAGGAAAAAATGAAAAAAAACACTAAATGGGTAGTTCTCTTTCTGCTCCCCGGTGTACTTTTGTTTTCCTTTATTCTCTTAAGCTCTCTCTTTGTGCTTACGGGGAGCAGTTTTACCGACTGGTTTATAGGAAGCAAAATCACTTTTGTGGGCTTAAAGAATTACATATATTTATTCACTAAAGACAAAGTATTTATTGAAAGCATAAAGAACACGCTTATATGGATAGGCTTACAGTCTACAATCCATGTAACAATCGGCGTTATCGTGGCTTTACTTCTCTCAAAAAAGAAGTGGTACTCAAGTGCTGTAAGAACCATTTTCTTTATACCTAACATCATTTCAAGCGCAGCCCTCGGTATGCTGTTTTTATGCGTTATGAATCCTCAGTTTGGCCTTATTAACGGACTTGTTAGCCGCATAACGGGCGATAGGTTTGTGCAAAACTGGTACAACGATCCAAAAACTGCATTTTTATCCGTGACTCTTACATGGCTTCCCTACGCAGGCCTTGTAACAATCCTTGTTATGGCAGAAATGTCTGCAATATCGGAAGAACTTTTTGAAGCCGCAAAGATTGACGGTGCAACTTCATTTCAGATTGATATGCAGATAATTTTACCTTTAATGAAGAACATTATAGGTACATGTGTGGTGCTTGCGGCAACAAGTATGCTTCAAAAGCTTGACGTTATTATGATGACCACAAGCGGAGGCCCCGGCTCTCGCACCATGAACATGCCTATGTACATATACAAAACCGTATTTTCAAACAACAACTATTCACTTGCAAATACTCAGGGCGTTATTTTGATTGTCCTTGGCGTGGTGGTGTTAAAAATCATCCGTAAGGTATTTGGCATGGATAAAGAAGACTAGAAAGGAGAAAACATGAAAACAGTAAGAAAAGTTTTGGCATTTATTTTCCTTTCGTTTATCTGCATTATTTCACTTGTTCCCTTTATTTGGGTAATGTTTTCTTCCTTTAAAACAAACAGTGAGATATTGTCCGGAACTGTGGGACTTCCCACGGGATTTCACATTTCAAACTATGTAACAGCCTTTAAATTGGCGCCTATCGGAACCTTTTACATAAACAGCATTTTGGTGGCACTGTTTGCAACCGTTTTAAACTTGATCATTTGCTCCTTGGCCGCCTACGTTGTTGTAAGATGCCAGTTTAAGGCTAAGGGAATCATAACCCTTATGTTCTCCCTGGGGTTGATCATTCCGGGTGCCGCCTTAATCCAACCCCTATATACGATTTTAAGCGGTGCACACCTTTACAACACCCTTTCAGGTCTTGTGCTCGTTTACACGGCTCTCGGAATGCCAACCACCTTTTATGTAATGGTAAGTTACATTAAGACAATTCCTTATTCCTTGGAAGAAGCGGCTTACATTGACGGAAGCGGATTTGTAAGAACCTTCTTACAGGTGGTGTTGCCTATCACAAGACCTGCTTTTGCAACTGCAGGTGTAATACAGTTTCTTTTTGCATGGAATGAGTTCCAGTTTGCATTGACACTTACGGGAGAAACGGGAAAAAGAACCCTTCCCATCGCCCTTTACTACTTTAAGAGCGCATTTGCCAGCGACTACGGCGCAATGTTTGCGGCAACGGTTGTTGTGGCAATTCCAAGCATTATTACCTTTATTATCCTTCAAAAGCAGGTGGTTGCGGGCCTTGCTGCAGGATCTGTTAAGGGCTAGGAGGTAAGTATGTTTACATTTGAAAGAAACGAAAGAGACTTAAAGCATTGTATCTACGACCCCGGATTTAACGAAGACAGTGCCAAGTATTACGAGGGCTTACTTACCCAGGGAAACGGATACATGCATGTAAGGGCAAGCTTTGAAGAAGGGCTTAAAAGCGTAAAGCAGGACGAAGAATACGACAGAAAGCCTGCAAACGTAACCCTTGAAAAGCACAAAAAACAGGCCTCTAAATGGGGCACTTATATTCCCGGAGTTGTGGGAGCGCACCCTTATTTATTTACGGAAATAGTGAATCTTCCCTTTTTTATGGCTGCAAATTTCAGCGTAAAGGGCGAAGAACTTGATATGGAAAAAAGCAATATCGCAGGGTATGAAAGATATCTTGATTTAAGGGATGCCACTTTGGTAAGAAACTTTGTGTGGACCACAAAGGACGGCCTTAAGCTTAAAATGGAATACTTAAGGTTTCTTTCTTTATCTCAAAAGCATTTGGCTTTTTCTGAAATTAAGATTACGGCACTTTCCGGAGAGGGTGACCTTTACTTTGAGTCAGGCATAGATGCAAGAGTTCGAACGAACGGCTTTAACCACTTTGAATACTTAATCTTTTCACATGATGATGATTCAGTGGGTGTAAGAGTCGGCACAAACGGAAAGAAAAGCGTTGTAATGAGGGCTAAGCTATTTACAAGCGAACCTATAGATATTGCCACAAAGCAGGATAAATCCCGCATTGATTATGTGGGCGTCAAGCATTTAAAAAAGGGCGAAAGCTTTGTGCTTCATAAGGTTATATGCGCAACCTCCGATTGTGACAATGAAGAAGGCGACGCACTTGAAAGAAACAGAGAGTATTTAAGCGGTATTAAGTTTTCAGATTTGGAAGAAGCCTTTATTTCTCACAAAAAGGCCTGGCTTCAAAAGTGGATCGACTCAGAAATCTTAATTGAAGGCGATGAAAGAGCCGAGAAAGCCCTTCGCTTTTCAACCTATCACTTGTTAAGGTCTGATAACGAAGAAAACGAAAACGTAGCCATATGTGCCAAAGGATATGCGGGGGAAGCATATTGCGGGAGGTACTTTTGGGATACAGAAATAAACATGCTTCCGTTTTTCATTCACACAAATCCTAAGGCGGCTAAGAGCCTTTTGATGTTTAGATACAATACATTGGAGGGCGCTAAAAGAAACGCATTGGCCTATGGCTACAAAGGCGCCAGATATCCTTGGGAATCATCTGTATCGGGGGAAGAAGAGTGCGCCTGCTGGCAGTATGCAGATCATGAAATCCATGTAACAGCGGATATTATTTATGCCGTAATGCACTACGTTAAGGCTACCGGAGACTATGAATTTATAAAGAATTACGCAATCGACATAATGGTTGAGACTGCTCGTTATTGGTGTGACAGAGTGGATTATAAAAATGGGGAATATGTCCTTTTATCAGTAATGGGCCCCGATGAATATCTTCCCATGACAAACAATAACGTATACACCAACAACATGGTAAGATTTGCCCTTAAGACTACTCTTTCTTGTATCGACAAGCTTAAGGAAGAGGGCTCATGGGATGAAATAAAAGATAGATTACATGTTACTCAAGAAGAGCTTTGGGAGTTTTCAAAGGTAGCTAATGGCATAAAGGTTTCTTTTGACAAAGAAAGCCATGTAATAATGCAGTGCGACGGCTTTGAAGATTTTGCTGACCTTGACTTTGACAAGCTTTGGCCCGATAGAAGCAAGTGCTTCGGAACCTTTATTTCTCAGGAAAAAAACTACCGCTCAAAGGCGCTTAAGCAAGCCGATATCTTGGAAATGATGATGCTCTTTCCAAAAGAGTTTTCTAAATCTCAGATTGAAGAAAACTATGATTACTATGAGCCAATTACTACTCACGATTCATCTCTTTCAGCTGCGGTGCACGGCATAATGGCCGCTAAAATCGGAAGAATAGATGAAGCGGAAGCCTTTTTACAAAGGGTAATAGACATTGACTTAGACCCTGACAAAAAAGGCGCCGAAGAAGGCATCCACATTGCAAACTGCGGTGGCTTATGGCAACTCGTGGTTTACGGCTTTGCAGGCATGAATTCAGCCCTCTGGGAAGATGAAATAAAGTTTACACCGAATCTTCCAAAGAACTGGCAGAAAGTAATAATTCCAATTACTTGGCACGGTGTAAAAAAGAGGTACGTTATTTCGCAAGATTAAACACGGGACCCGCTTTTATGGCGGGTCCTTTTTATTTGTTTTTTGCCTAATTCGGGGCTGCTTGAAAATATGTTCACGTCCAAAAACGAAGCAACACTCCGTTTAGCTAATCCACGAAAATCTAAGACGCTCGCGATAGCTCTCGCGCCTAAGATTTTCGGGATGGATCTAAACTTCGTTAAGAACGCTTCTTAATTGTTTTTGGACTGTGAACATATTTTAAGCAGCCCCTTATTTAGCACAAAGGGCCCCAAAAAACCGCCGTAGAATGTTTTATTTACACTGGCCGAGTGAGGGAATGTTCACAATTTCAAAACACTTAAGCGGTGTTCTTAGCAGAGCCGAAATCCATCCCGATACCCTTAGCCGCGAGGGCGTTCCCGAGCTGCTTAGGGGAGCGTGGATTAGTTCGGCGGAGCGTTACCGCGTTTTGAAATGTGAACATTCCCTCACTCGGCCCTTCAAAAAGAGTGTTCTTTACTTGTGCTAGAGAGAAAATATTGTTAGGATGAATCTAACAGATTTAGGAGGAGCGTATGCGAGTATTATTGATTGACGGAAGTCCCAGAGTGGGCGGAAACACTGCCATAGCTTTGGATGAAATGGTTAAGGTTTTTAATGAAGAGGGAATTGATAGCGAAGTTGTTAAAATCGGGAATCAGGATATAAGAGGCTGCATTGCCTGCGGAAACTGCTCAAAGACAGGTAAGTGCGTTTTTGACGATGCGGTAAATGAAATAGCAAAGAAGTTTAAAGAAGCAGACGGCCTTGTGGTAGCATCGCCCGTTTATTATGCTTCGGCAAACGCTACTTTGATTGCTTGCCTTGATAGATTATTTTACAGTTCAGACTTTGATAAGACCATGAAAGTGGGCGCAAGCGTGGTGGTGGCAAGAAGAGGCGGATGCTCTGCTACATTTGATGAGCTTAATAAGTATTTCACCATTTCAGGAATGCCTGTAGCTTCAAGCCAGTATTGGAACAGCGTTCACGGCTGTTTAAAGGGAGAAGCCAAGGAAGATATTGAAGGACTTCAGACAATGAGAACCCTTGCACGAAATATGTCTTTCTTAATAAAGAGCATTGCTCTTGGAAAAGAAAAGTTTGGGCTTCCTAAAAGCGAACCCAAGCAATTTACGAATTTTATCTAAAAGGAATATAAGAACATGATGGATCCAAGAAAATTAAGAGGCTTAACTTTTATTATGTTTCCTCTTGTGTTGGTGATAGCCTTTGCGGTTGTATCAACAATTTACTCAAAGCACACCTTCACACTTTCAGGAAGTGACACTCTAAAAAGCGAGCAAATTCAACCCATAAAGGCAATCGTTGAAGTAACGGGCACCATGGATACTGATGTTGTGTTTACGGATGTTGAAACCGGCAAAACCTATACAATCGGCTACATCACCCCCGGCATGGGCGGAAAAATAGAGCTTGAAACCGGTAAGTGGTATACGGTTGAAGCCTTAGGAAACATTACTGTAAGACCTGTAAATGTAAGAGTGGAGTAATGGAAAAAAAGATTTATTATCACCTTCCGGGACTGTTTGAATTTTATGATTTTTACAAGGTGTTTTTGCCCTTATTTAGGTCTCATAAAGAGTATTTTTACGATTTTTGCGAGATAGGCTCTATCTACGGAGCTCCTGCAGATGCCCTTTGGGGTGGCGGAAGAGTGGGCTTTGGAGAAGAAGCGCCTGAAAATGTGGCGGCTTTAATGAAAGAATACGGCATTTCTTCAAGGCTTACTTTCAGTAACTCACTGCTTCGAAAAGAACATCTAAATGATAAAAAGTGTAACAAGCTTTGCAAACTCTTTTCGACAAACGTAAACAAAGAAAACGGAATAATCATCTATTCAGACTTGCTTCTTGATTATATAAAGAAAAACTATCCTGACTTTTATTTTGTTTCTTCCACCACAAAGGTAATCACAGATTTTAATGAGTTTGAGAAAGAATTAAATCGAGAAGATTTTAAATATGTGGTACCTGATTTTAGACTTAATAAGGAATTTGAAAAGTTAGGTGCGCTTACTGACAGCCAAAAGAGCAAAGTAGAGTTTCTTTGTAACGAATGCTGCTACATAGGCTGCCTTGAGAGAAAAAACTGCTATGAAAACGTAAGCAGAAAAGCTCTTAATGAAGACTGCGAAGATCACATTTGCGCATCACCAAATGCTAACTTAGGCTATAAGTTTTCTTTGGCCATGGAAAATCCTTCATTTATCGGCTTAGAAGACATAAAGAATACATATGCGCCAAATGGCTTTTCTAACTTTAAAATTGAAGGAAGAAGCTTAGGCAGTGCGATTATTCTTGAATTTTTGCTTTATTACATGGTTAAACATGAGTACCAACTTAAGGTACGTGAAGAAATATACTTAGATAGCTCCCTTGATTTGTTTTAGGCAGCTGAAAGGACATTATGAGCAATTTAGAAGTGCGTGATGTAAGATTAGAGGATGCGAAAAGGCTTCTTGAAATCTATTCTTACTACATCACAGACACTGCGGTTTCTTTTGAATATAAGGTGCCGACTGTAGAAGAGTTTGAAGAAAGAATCAGAAAAATCAGCAACAAGTATCCTTACCTTGTGTGCCTTAAAGATGGCCAAATTATCGGATACGTTTATGCGGGAAGTTACAGCCCAAGAGAGGCATATGCATGGACTGTGACCACATCGATTTATCTTGATAAGGATGCAAGAAGGCAGGGCGCAGGCAGTTTTCTTTATGCAGAGCTTGAAAAGAGACTTAAAGAACGTGGAATCATTAATTTGCTTGCAGGTGTGGCTCATGCCGAAAAAGAAGATGAGTACCTAACGCATGATAGCTATAAGTTCCACATGAAAGAAGGATACGAACAGGTAGCCAGAATGAAGACTGTTGGCAAGAAATTTGACCGTTGGTACGATCTCATTTGGCTTCAAAAGAAAATATAAGAAAGAAAAGATTACAGCACGTTATAGTACTTAAGCATATAGTAGACTGATATAAGTAAACTTAAAACAAAGAACGCAGATAATGCGTAGAAGGATACGGCCTTTGTTAAATCAATGGCCGTTTCTTTTTTTGCTTTCTTAGAAATTAAGGTACCTATAAATCCGATTAACTTTTCAATTCCGGCGGTTAAAAGAGCGAAGAAGGGAATGAGGCAAGGTAAGTAGTATCTTCCCTGAGGCTGAAAATCCCATGAGTATGAGTAAAACAAAGCAAGACCCGCAGGAATGAGGGCACCGATTATAAGTGTTAAACGTATAAAAAGTTTTTTCTTTCCTTCAAAAGCTCCAAGCTTTGATGACTTGTAAGGAACAAAAAGGCCCATTAATGAAGCGTAGAATAAAAGAGCAAAAGCAATGTAAACATAGTGATGAGTGGGAATAAGCATGGGGCCAAACATTGCAATGAAGCTTCGCCAAACGAGCGTTAGGTAGCTTGAATGAAAGAGCATATAAAACAAAGAATATCCTTCGTTTTTATATGTCTTAGACATTTGCAAAAGCCATGCGGGGTCGCCTGTATCTAAAGCACACGCCTTTCTTGCCGTAAGTGCAAACACGTCCCCATTATAAAGAATGGCATTTCTTATAAACCACCATCCTGCAAGTAAGATTACGATGCCTGCAATTGGAAGGCCTTTTTTAAACATGCCTTTTATATCTTTATTGTGGATAAAATAAGCCATAAAAGCTACAAATGTGACTAATATGTAGCCGTAGCAATTGTAGTAAGAAAGAAGGCAGACTACGATTCCAAGTGAAATTGCAACTAGGGACCCTATATCAAAGTTTTCTTTGTATCCTCTAAGGAGGCCGTAGAGCATTATGGTTACAGCCATAAGGGCCGCACCGTCTGTGTTTACGTAGGTATAAATAAAGATGTTTTGCGGAAGAAGGATTACCGCAAGAGAGAACAAAGAAGCTATCTTTTGATCTTTAAATAAAAGCTTTGATAACTTAACCGTATAGAATGCAGCGACCAGTCCGAATATTACGTTTATATATCTGCAAATAACAAGCTTAGAAAAGAATGATAATGAAAGGGGAGATAGGATTCTAAGCACAAATCCGCAAATCATGTAAGTTAAAATCGGCTGAAATGCGTAGGATGCGCCGTAACCGTCCAGGATAATTTCAGGATCGTCTCCCGCAGGAATTTTACCGTGATTTTCAATGTATGTTACAACTTTAAATCGGTTTATTTCATCGGGACCGTCTCCAAAGGGCTGCACAAACACAAAAAAACTCATGCATACTAAGATAAACATGATAAGAAATGACATTTTTATTGCGTTGTTTGTTTTAGCCGAAAATTTCATTTAAGTTCCCTTTATTATCCAAAGAAAAGTTGATATATTTAAAATAACATTTACATTGTACATGTTTTTTTAAAACTAAGCCATAAAAAGTATTAAAAAGCCTAAGGCTTTTAAAGGAGAGGTTACTATGTATATCTACGATGATAAGACAAAACTAAACGCGTTTCTTGATATGCCTAAAAACGGGGCAAAAAAGTGTCCCCTTTGCGTGATTATCCACGGCTTTACGGGGCATGGCGAAGAAAGACACATAGTTGCGACTCAGGAAGCCATGAATGAAATAGGAATTGCAACTTTAAGAGTTGAAATGTACGGACACGGTCACTCGGAAGGAGAGTTTAGAAATCATACCCTTCATAAGTGGATTTCAAATGCTCTTGCTGCTTTTGACTATGTTAGAACCCTTGATTTTGTAACTGAAGTCTATCTTTGCGGACACTCTCAGGGAGGACTTTTATCAATGCTTGTGGCTCCCATGGAAAGAGATTTGATTAAAATCCTGATCCCCATGTCTCCCGCAATCTGCATTCCTAAAGGGGCAAGAGCCGGAAACCTTCTTGGCATCCCCTTTGACCCTGTAAATATCCCCAAAGAACTTGCATGGGATGACAGAACTTTAGACGGAAATTATATAAGAGTAGCTCAAAGCGTTGATACGGATAAAGCAATTGAAGGTTATGAAGGAAAGGTATTGCTTATTCACGGCGATGCCGATGAAGTTGTGCCTTACGAAGATTCCGTTGATGCAGCAAAGAAATATAAAAACTGCGAATTTGTTACTATCAAAGGAGACAATCATTGCTACGATTATCACCTTGACGAAGTTGTAGATGCCTTAAAGAAATACATGAGCGCAAACGCTAAGCTCTAATCCACAGTGGTTCGGCGGAGAATCCTATGAAAATTGATATAAAGAAAATAGATGAAGGCGAAGAGAGCATTGTTATCAGGTACAAAGAACTTACGTCACCGGTTGATAAGATAATTTCAATCCTCGATAATTCGCAAAACAAAATTTGGGGAAGGGTTGAGGACCAAAGCATTGCTCTTGACCTATCCGACATTCTTTATCTTGAGTCGGTGGATGATAAGGTCTTTGCTTACACCAATGATAAGGTTTTAAAGATTGATGGTTCACTTCAATCTTTCATGCTTATTGTGAATGACGACAGTTTCTTTAGATGTTCAAAGTCAATGGTAATAAATGTAAATCGCGTGATTTCTCTTAAAAGCCTTTCTTCCAACAGAATTGACGCAACCCTCGAAGGCGGCGAACATATCATAATTTCAAGACGATATGCTTCGGAGTTTAGAAGACTTTTGAAAGGAGAGAGATGATGAAACAGGATAAAAAACTATCACTTTGGGAAAGATATCTTACCAATGAAATCGGAATAGAGTTTAAATCATGCCTTTATTTCTTTGCAATTTTGTTTTTTTACTGCATGTATAAAGTGATAAACGGCTCCTTTGAAGCAAACATCATTCACATGGCCGAAATGATTTTTTCCTGCTACATAATCTGCTACCTTCAAATCCTGGTTTTTTGGAACTTTGATGAGGCGGATAAGCTTGGCTTAAAAGAATGTGTGGGAATGGTGATCTGCACCTTGATTTACACTTTGGTTTCTTTTGTCGGAAACTGGTTTGATAGAAAAATCGTCCCTTCATTAATACTTGCGGCATACATATTAGTCATGTATTTGTGCGTTTTCTTTATCTATAAAACCAAGCGAAGAATTGACGATAAGAAACTAAACGAAGACCTAAAACTATTTCAAACAAACCACAAAAAGTGAATGATACAGGCATTAAAGTGCACCTTACGGGAACAGCTATTGTTCCCGTTTTTTATTTTGGGTAAATGTAGAGTGAAAGAAACCAAAAGGAGAAGATTGCACTATGAAAGAAAACATTTATAAAACGCCCTGTGGCGATATTCACTACTTTGTAGAAAAGCAAGCCAAAGACGATAAAATTCAGTTAGTTTTTCTGCCGGGACTAACTGCGGACCATAGATTGTTTGAAAAGCAAATAGAATACTTTGAAGGAAAATACAAGATTTTTGTGTGGGATGCTCCGGGACACGCCGCATCCTGGCCATTTTCTTTTGATTTTAATCTTTTTGATAAAGCAAAGTGGCTTGATGAAATCCTTATAAAAGAAGGGTTTGATAAGCCTGTGATTATTGGACAATCAATGGGCGGATATGTGGGGCAGGCTTATTCTGAAGCTTTTCCCGAGAAGCTTAAAGGTTTTGTTTCCGTTGACTCCGCACCTTTGCAAAAAGAATACGTTACGGCAGCGGAAAGATGGCTTCTTAAAAGAATGGAACCCGTTTACTTTTATTATCCTTGGAAATCCTTGTTAAAAGCAGGAACAAGGGGAGTGGCAGAGACCGATTACGGAAGGCGTCTTATGCATAACATAATGATGACTTATGACGGGGATAAAAAGAGATATGCAAAGCTATCGGGCCACGGCTTTAGAATCTTGGCAGAGGCAATGGAAAAGGATTTACCCTATGAATTAAAGTGCCCTTCAGTCATAATCTGCGGAACTAAAGACCATGCAGGTTCTTGCATAAGATACAACAAAGCATGGCATAAAAAGACAGGAATTCCAATCGAATGGATACAGGGCGCGGGGCACAATTCAAACACGGATGCGCCTGAAAGAGTGAATATAATAATTGAGAATTTAGTTGATTCTTTGTAATCCAAATGAGGAGGGAGAATTATGTATAAAAACGGATGCGTTAAGGTAGGGGATACCGACATGTACTATGTGGCCTTTGGAAGGGGCGAAAAGAAATTGATTGTGCTTCCGGGGCTTTCGGACGGTCTTGCAACTGTAAAGGGAAAGGCGTTGATTTTATCTGCGCCCTATAAAAGATTCTTTAAAGACTATACCGTTTATATGTTTAGCAGAAAAAACGAAATGCCCATAGGATACAGCATAGAGGACATGGCAGAGGATCAGGTAGAGGCTATTAGGGCACTTAAAATCGAAAGGGCCTCAGTCCTTGGCGTATCACAGGGCGGCATGATTGCTCAGTGTATTGCTGTTAGGCATCCCGAGGTTGTAAAGAGACTAATCTTAGCGGTTACGGCTCCTTATGCAAACGAAGTTGTAAAGAAATCAGTTTCTTCATGGATAGACATGGTAAAGCGGGATGACCATAAAACTTTAATGATAGATACTGCGGAAAAAATGTATTCTGAAAAGTATTTAAAAAAGAATAGAAAGTATTTTCCTTTAATTTCAAAATTTACAAAGCCTAAATCCTATGACCGCTTTCTTAAAAACGCGGAGGCTATTTTACGATTTGACGTAAAGCGCGAACTATACAAAATCAATTGCCCCACGTTAATCTTGGCAGGAAGTGATGATAAAACCGTAGGAAATGATGCGCCCTTTGAATTAAATGAGGCAATCCCGGAGAGTGAGCTTTTTGTCTATGAAGGCCTTGGCCACGGAGCTTTTGAAGAAGCAAAGGATTTTTACGACAGAGTATTGGCATTCTGCGATAAGTAAAATATAATTATGAAAAGCTTTATTTGACCTAAGGAGTGACGGATGAAGATACTTTTGCTTGAAGACGATTCGGCTATTGGAATGGGCCTTAAGTATTCTCTTGAAAAAGAAGGGTATGAGGTTAACCATTTTGAAAACTGCAAAGATGCGAAGGCAAGTTTTAAAGCCGGAGAATATTCCCTTTGCATTTTGGATATAAATTTGCCTGACGGAAACGGATACGACGTTTGTAAGTTTGTTAAGGAAAAAGAAGACATTCCGGTTATTTTCCTTACAGCTTCCGATGCGGAAGTAAATGTGGTTATGGGCTTAGAAATGGGTGCCGATGACTATATTTGCAAGCCCTTTAGAGTTAATGAACTTATGGCGCGCATTAAAACCGTTTTACGTAGAGCCGGCAAGGGAACGAATGATGATGCAGTGAAAGACAGCGTTATTGTCATTGAAAATGTAAAGGTAAATAAAAGCGAAGCAAAAGTTTACATAACAAAAGGCGAAAAAGAAGAAACCGTAGAGCTCACAGCGTTGGAATACAGGCTTCTTTTAACATTCTTAAATAACAGAGGTACCGTACTTTCAAGGAATAAGCTCCTTGAAGATATGTGGGATGTAAGCGGAGACTTTGTAAATGATAACACCCTTACGGTTTACATAAAGAGACTCAGAGATAAGATTGAAGAAAATCCCGCAGACCCTAAAATCATCAAAACGGTTCGCGGACTTGGATACATGGTAGAGCGAGATTAGGTACATAAAAGAGGGCGGGATATGCTTAGAAACAAGGATTTTAGACAAATAGTTATAGTAGGAAGCATAGTTACGGCTGTGCTTTCTATTATTGTCTTAAATTTAAATGCGTGGGCAGGCCTGGTGACGTTTTTTTTAGGAGCGTTTCTTATCCTGTTTTTTTCTTTTTACACAAAGAAGCGATACGAAGATATAGAAAACCTTAACGACTACCTTACAAAGGTATTGTCCGGGGACGATTCTACGGAAATCTTTGACCAGCAGGAAGGCGAGATTTCCATCTTAAAGTCAAACATTTATAAGACCACCACCACCTTAAAATATCAAAAGGAAATGCTTTCTAACGATAAAAAGCGCATGGCGGATGCCCTTGCAAACATAAGCCATCAGCTTAAAACGCCTCTTACATCCATGATGGTTATGAACGACCTTTTAAAGGATGAAGAGGACAAGGAAAAGCAAAAAGAGTTTCTTTCTACCCAATCTAACCAGCTTGACAGGATGAACTGGCTCATTCAGACCCTTCTTAAACTATCTAAAATAGATGCAGGTACCGTTTCTATGAAAAAAGAAACCGTAATGTTGTCTGACCTTTTAAAAGAAGTGGTGCGGCCCTTTGAGATTCAGATGGACTTAAAAAACATTACATATGTAAATTCATCCACGGATTTAAGTCTTAACTGTGATAAAAACTGGACCATCGAAGCAATTCAAAACATTATCAAAAACTGCATCGAGCACATGGATGAAGGCGGCACCCTTACAATAAGTTCAAATGATACCAATATATATTCGGAAATTTCCATCACAGATACAGGCTCCGGCATTTCAGAAGAAGATTTGGCCCACATTTTCGAGCGCTTCTATAAGGGAAAGAACGCAGGAAAGGACAGTGTCGGAATAGGCCTTTCTTTATCCAAGAGCATAATCGAGAGCCAAAAGGGAGACATCCTTGTAAGCAGTAAAGAAGGGGAAGGCACCACCTTTGTAATAAAGTTTTTTAAAACAATAATCTAATGTGACAATTCTGTAATAAAAAAGTCACCGGATAGTAATATTGACAAGTTATCCTTTTCTCATAAAGCGAAACAAACGCATTATGAGAAGGGAGATAGTTTTAATGAAAATACTTGAAATCAAAAACCTTTGTAAGGTCTACGGAAAGGGAGAGACAAAGGTCGACGCTTTGAAAAATGTTTCTTTCAGCGTTGAAAAAGGCGAGTTTGTGGCAATCGTTGGCCCCTCAGGTTCCGGTAAGTCAACACTTATGCACATTTTGGGCGGTGTAGACACACCTACTTCAGGAGTTGTAAACATTGCGGGAACAGACATTGGCAAGCTCGATGAGACAAACCTTTCCATCTTCAGAAGAAGAAACATCGGTCTGATCTACCAATTCTACAATCTTATTCCTATTTTAAACGTAGAAGAAAACATGACACTTCCCATCCTTTTGGACGGAAAGAAACCTGACAAGAAGTTATTAAAGGATTTACTTTTAAAGCTTGGGCTTGAAAAGAGATTAAAGCATTTGCCCAACCAGTTATCAGGCGGTCAGCAGCAAAGAGTTTCCATAGGAAGAGCCCTAATGAATCAGCCCGCCCTTCTTTTGGCAGACGAGCCCACAGGTAACCTTGATACAAAGAACACAAAAGAAATCATTTCACTTTTAAGAAAGTTTAATGAAGAAAACAACCAGACGGTAATCATCATCACTCACGATGACAGAATTGCCCTTGCAGCGGACAGAGTAATCACAATCGAAGACGGAGAGATTACCAAGGACACAAAGAAGGTTGAGGTGAGCGCATAATGAACATCGTACAAAAGCTTACCTTAAGGCATTTACAGCTTAATAAGAAACGAGCTTTGGTTACCACTCTTGGTATTATTGCTTCAACCGCACTTATTACAGCCATGGTGGTAGGTATTTGCTCATTCTTTTCTTTCTTCGGAGATATCGATGTGACTCAGACAGGCCACTGGCATGCGGAATATCAGGATTTATCCCAAGAACAGATTGATGCCTTAAAAAACGATCCTAGAATTGAATCTGTATCAATTTATGATACGGACTTTGATTACAGCGGAATCTGTTTGCATTCAGATGCAAAAGACAGATTTAAATATGGAACCATCAGAAGCACCAACAAAGAAGGAATCCTCACTAAAGTTGTGACGGATTATGAAGGTGTGCTTCCTGCAAACAAAGACGAAATCGCCATTGAAGCAGAGTTTTTAAATCGCAGCAACATAAATGCAAAAATCGGTGACACCATCACATTTGATTTGGGAGAAAGATATTTTATAAATCCCGACGGCACAACAACAACTATCGGAGGAAAATATAACTCCACAGAACACTTTGATAAACTTACGGAAGTTACATGTAAGATAACAGCGATTTTACACGGAAATACAGCAACACAAGGCTATACTGTTTTAAGATGCATAGGAGATGATTTCCCCACTAAAAACATCACTTCCATTGTTTTAAGTAAGTGTAATTACACCGCATTAAAGCAGATTGAAAAGATTACAGAGGATCACGGCCTTACACTTTACCACTATAATACTGAGTTCTTAGTAAGTGTATTTGCGGTAAATCTTAATGCAGGAGGCATTGCCGGAGCTTTAAAAGCAGGTATCGGTGCCCTTGTAATCATTATGGTCACAGCAGTAATTCTTATTTACAACGCATTCGGAATGTCACTTACCGAGCGAATCAAGTATCTTGGAATGCTTGCAAGTGTGGGCGCCACAAGAAGGCAAAAGCGAGGCTCAATTTTCTTTGAAGGCTTTGCCCTTGGTATAATCGGTATTCCCCTTGGAATGCTTGTAGGTTACTTAGGCGCTTTTGTTACGGTAAAAGTTTTGGCAGGAGCCATGATTAAAGTAAACATGCTTCCCGGAGCTGAAAACGTAGTGGGAGGAATTAAAGTATCAGCACCTTTCTTTATGTATGTGCTTATCATACTTTTATCAGCTTTAACTATTTTGATTTCGGCTGTTATTCCCGCTATTAAGGCATCAAAGATTATGCCGATAGAAGCATTAAGACAGACAGATTCAATTAAAGTTAAAGCAAGAAGCTTAAAGATTAATCCTCTTTTTAGAAAGTTCTTTGGCTATGAGGGTGAGATAGCTTATAAGAATATAAAAAGAAACGGCGCTAAGGGAAGAGTTATTTCTTTATCAATCGGTGTGTCCGTTGTAATGTTTTTAACAATCATTTTCTTCTGTAAAGCTTTTGAAAAGGCAAATGCCTTTGAATTTAACTTGCCTTACCAGGTATACGCAAGCTCTTATGTTTATGACAGTGATGAGTTAAAAGAAATCATTGAGTCTACGGACGGTGTAGACAGGGTGTACGCAAACGATTACATTCTTTTTAACTATAAGCATGACGCTGATGATCCAAATTACATACCTCCGAATGATAAGATTTTAAATCCCGATTATTTGGAAAAAGGCTTTGAAAACGTATTTAACGATAGAACGATTGCGCTCTCCATTATAGACGATAATGAATTTATTAAATTATTGGAAGCAAACGGACTAGATAAAAGCGAGTACTTTGGCGGAGACCTTAAGGGCGTATTGCTTGATGACTTTTACAGAAAGCCTTCAAAGAAGCATGTGTTTAACGAAGGCATCATAGGAGAGAAGGTATTCTACGATAATCAAGAAGCAAATCCTCCTGCAGTAACAATTGCCGGAATGGTTTCTTTTGACAAAGAAAACTTTATTTTTAATATGGTACCTAAGAACACTGTTGCAGTATTTGTGCCTGAATCAATGTACTTTGAAAAGGCAGTTGAGATTCTCGGAAGTGATATGGCTGTAAAGACCCTTGCCATTGAAACAAAGGATAGCGACAAGGTATACGAAGAGCTTGTAAAGCTTTATGACGATAAAACAATAGAAGGCTTTAACTGCGGAAACCTTGAGTCCCAGGGCGCCATCATGAAGACCGTTATGTTCTTACTTAAAACAATCATGATAGGCTTTACGGTTTTGGTTACCCTTATCGCTCTTGCAAACATGGTTAACGTTATTTCAACCGGAATCGTGATGAGAAGAAAAGAATTTGCAATGCTTAGATCCGTAGGCTTATCCCCCAAGGGCTTTAAGCGAATGATTTCCATGGAAACAATCCTTTACGGAGCAAGAGCCTTAATCGCCGGCATCCCCCTTTCAATGCTTGCCACATTCTTTATGGTCAAAGCATCAAACGGCGTCATGAAATTTGAAATCGACGTATTAATGTATCTGCTCGTAACACTTGCTGTATTTGCAATCATCGGCATCAGCATGCTTATGAGCGCCTCTAAGGTACAGAACGATGAAATCATAGAAGTTTTAAAGGAAGATATATGTTAGTTATTTTAAGGCGTAAGGGATTATATATTGTATTCGAGACTTTCCGCAGCCCCGGTGCTTAGCGAGGTATTTACGAGCTTAGCATCCGCTGGTGCGAGGACGTAAGCGAGAGCGGGTCGAGAAACAATATATAATCCCGTCGCCAAAAAAAGGAAACAAGAAAATACAATATTTGCCAAACACAGCGATTCGAAAATAAAAGAAACCTCCTTAAAATGAAAATAGCAACAAGGCTATTTCGTTTTGGGAGGTTTTTTTTATGAGATATGGTCACTTTGACGACGAACACAAAGAATATGTAATTGAAAGACCGGATTTACCCACATCCTGGACCAACTATTTGGGCGTTGAGGATATGGCAGCGGTCGTAAACCATACTGCGGGAGGATATTGCTTCTATAAGTCCCCCGAATATCACAGAATTTCAAGATTCCACGCAAACACACTTCCTATGGACAGGCCCGGTTTTTACGTATATTTACGTGATAACGATGATAGCGACTATTGGTCACTTTCATGGCAGCCTGTGGCAAAGGATTTAAAAACTGCAAAGTACACCACAAGACACGGACTTTCTTACACAGTTTATGAATGTGATTATAAGGGAATTAAGTCAAGTGAAAAGCTTTGTATTCCAAGAGGCGAGAATGTCCTTTTATGGGATGTAAAAGTGGAAAATACAGATTCTAAGCCTAGGAATCTTTCTATTTTTTCTTATCTTGAGTTTTCTTTCCACCATGTAATGATTGATAACATTAACTTCCAGATGAGCTTATACTGCGCAGGCGGTTCCTATAAAGACGGCATCATCGAGGAAGACCTTTTCTACGAAGAAGACGGATATCAGTACTTTACTTCAAACTTTAAGCCCGACGGCTTTGACTGCGTAAGAGATAAGTTTGTGGGAACCTACAACACAGAATCAAATCCCGATGCGGTTGTAAGAGGCGAGTGCTTTGGCTCTGAAGAAAAAGGCATGAGTCACTGCGGAAGCTTAATGAAGAAGTTTACTCTAAAGCCCGGGGAAGAAGTAAGATTTATCTTTATGCTTGGTGAAGGAAACAGAGCCGCAGCAATTCCCGTTAGAGAAAAATACTCAGACTTTAAGAACGTTGATAAGGCATACGAAGACTTACACGATTACTGGAAAAAGAAAACGGATGCCATGATCATCAATACTCCCAATGAGGGTATGAATTCACTTATCAATACATGGACTCTTTACCAGTCAGAAATAAATGTTATGTTCTCTCGTTTCGCTTCATTTATAGAGGTAGGCGGAAGAGTGGGCCTTGGATACAGAGACACGGCTCAGGATTCAATGACGGTGGTTCATTCAAATCCCGATAAGTGTAGAGAGCGTATCATTCAGCTTTTAAAGGGCTTAACCACAAAGGGATACGGACTTCACTTATTCCAGCCCGAATGGTTTGAAGAAGACGGTAAGGTATCAGACTTTGATTCACCTACAGTTGTTCCTAAGGCAGATAAGAGCGTGATTCACTCACTTGACGATGCATGCTCTGACGATTGCTTGTGGCTTATCCCTTCAATCGTTGTGTTTATAAAAGAAACAGGCGACCTTAAGTTTGCCGATGAACTTGTAACTTATGCAGATACCTTTGTTGCAGGTGATAACTTCAAAGAATCTGTTTATGACCACATGAAGAGAATCCTTAACTTTTCAACAAAGCAGGTTGGTAAAACAGGTATCTGTAAAGGCCTTAGAGCAGACTGGAACGACTGCCTTAACTTAGGCGGAGGAGAAAGTACTTTAGTTACCTTCTTACTCTATCAGGCGTTAGTTAGCTTTATTGAGCTTGCAGAGAAACTTGGCAGAAAAGAAGACGTAGAAAAGTATCAAAAAGAAGCTGACAAGGTTAAAAAGATTACAAACGATGTTTGCTTTGACGGCGAATGGTTTATTCGAGGCGTTACTAAGTCAGGAAGAAAGATCGGATGCAAGGAAGATGAAGAAGGTAAGGTTCATCTTGAATCAAATGCATGGGCAATTCTTTCGGGCGCTGCTAATGAAGAAAACGCAAAGAAGGCTCTTAACGCAATTGATAAATATTTGTATACACCCTACGGACTTTTACTTAACACTCCTTCCTACACAAAGCCCGATCCCGAAATCGGATTTGTTACAAGAGTGTATCCGGGGCTTAAAGAAAACGGTGCGGTATTCTCTCATCCCAATCCCTGGGCACAGGCTGCGGCTTGTAAGCTTGGAAGAGGTGACATAGCCCTTAAGTTTTATAACGCTCTTTGCCCTTATTATCAAAACGACATGATTGAAATAAGAGAGAGCGAACCCTACTCATATTGTCAGTTTATAGCAGGTAAAGACCACACAGCTTACGGACGTGCCCGTCATCCCTTCATGACAGGTTCGGGCGGCTGGTCATACTTTACGGCTACTTATTACATCCTTGGCATACAGCCCGATTTCGATTCATTAACAGTGGATCCTTGTGTGCCCGCAGACTGGAAGGAATTCTTTGTATCAAGAGTATTCAGAGGTGCGACATACGACATCGAAGTAAAGAATCCTAACGGAAAAATGAAGGGTGTATCCGAAATTATCGTAGACGGAAAGAAAGTTGACAAGATACCTGTATTTGATAAAGGAACACGTCACAAGGTTTGCGTTGTGATGTAGCGTGTGAAAGGAGAAAAAATGATTAAATTTGGAACCGGGGGCTGGAGAGCCATCATCGGAGATGAATTTACCAAAGAAAACATTCAGATTCTTGCAAGAGCCATGTGCGACAAGATGAAGTCTGAAGGCGTTTCAAAGGAAGGAATTGTCATTGGATATGACAAGCGTTTTCTTTCAAAAGAAACCATGCAGTGGATTGCATGTGTCTTTGCAAAGGAGGGAATTGAAAGCTTTCTTGTAAACAAATCCGCTCCCACACCCTTAATTATGTACTATGTTCAGACTCACGAGCTTCACTACGGAATGATGGTTACCGCAAGCCACAACCCGGCTATCTATAACGGTATAAAGATTTTTACCTACGGAGGAAGAGACGCGGACGAAGAACAGACTGCAGACATCGAAGAGTTTATTAGAAATGTCACCGATATCCCTGTTGAAGCAATGGACTATGAAGAAGGCTTAAAAGCAGGTCTCATTCATGAAATCTATCCCTTAAACGATTATATCGATGCGGTCTTAGCTTCCGTTGACGTAGAAAAGATTAAAAAAGCAGGCCTTAAAGTAGCTTTGGATCCAATGTATGGAGTTAGCGAAACAAGCTTAAAGACAATCTTACTTACAATGCGTTGCGACGTAGAAACCATTCACGACCGTCACGACACATTGTTTGGAGGAAAGCTTCCCGCTCCCAATGAAACTACTTTAAGAGAATTAAAGGCTCACGTACTTAACTATAACTTTGATATCGGAATAGCAACAGACGGAGATGCTGACAGAATCGGCATTATCGATGATAAGGGTAATTTCTTACATCCAAACGACATTCTTTCTTTGCTTTACTACTACCTTGTTAAGTACAAAGGCTTTAAGGGAGACTGCGTAAGAAACATCTGCACCACTCATTTGCTTGATGAAATCGCAAAGGACTTTGGCTTTAAGTGTCACGAAGTTCCCGTAGGCTTTAAGCACATAAGCGCAAAGATGAACCAGGTTGATGCAATAATCGGCGGCGAATCTTCAGGCGGTATGGCGGTTAAAGGCCACATAAGAGGTAAAGACGGAATCTATGCAGCGGCACTTATTATCGAAATGCTTGCCGTTACAGGAAAGAAGCTTTCAGAAATCATGGAAGGCATAAAGAAAGAATACGGCGCTATGGCCTTGGTTGAAAGAGACTATAGATTCAGCGAAGAAAAGAAGGCTTTAATTAAGAAGCAGCTTTTGGAAGATAAAGAGCTTCCGGAACTTCCATTCGAAACCGAAAAGATTTCCTACCTTGACGGCTTAAAAGTTTACTTTAAGAACGGCGGATGGATTTCAGTAAGATTTTCAGGAACAGAGCCTTTACTTAGAATCTTTTCCGAAATGAAGACAAAAGAAGATGCTGAATGTATAGCAAAGACTTTTGAAGATTTTCTTTCTTTATAAGAAACAAAAACCGGTTGGCAAATTTTGACAAATAAAAACACAAAACACGACAAATTTAGTCAAAAGATAACAAATCGGTTTAAAGACATTCTTTAAATAAAATTTTAAAATTTTAGTATAAAGAGGAGGTGAATCTGTTGGGGGCAACAATCGCTAAAACTGTTGGTGGAGATTCTTCAGCAAAATCCAACAACAAAAGAAAAAACAGAAAAAAGACTCTGATGTTGCTTACGATGGTGGCGCCTACCGCTTTGTGGCTTATATTACTTCGTTACATTCCGATGGCAGGTATTGTAATCGCATTTAAAAAGTACAAAGTGTACACGCCCAAGCCGTCGCTTGTAAACAACATTATAAATTCTAAGTGGGTGGGACTTGGAAACTTTAAGTTCTTATTCACATCATCGGATACATTACTGGTACTTAGAAACACGGTTGGGTACAACCTTTTATGGATTGCCCTTGGGGTAATAATTTCGGTTTCTTTTGCCATAATGATCAACGAAATTACAAGTAAGTTTGTGGCAAAAACATATCAGACAATGATGTTTTTCCCTTTCTTTCTAAGCTGGGTAGTTGTCAGCTACTTTGTAATGGCACTTTTAGATCCCACAAGCGGACTTATTGTAAAGGCTCAAATAGCCAGGGGCTTAACCCCCACGGAATGGTATCACGACTATAAACCTTGGCCCGTAATACTTACCATTTGTAACCTTTGGAAAAACATGGGATATCAAACGATTTTGTATTTGGCGGCCATCACCGGTATCGACAAGTCTCAGTACGAGGCGGCAGCCATTGACGGAGCAAGTAAGTGGCAGCAGATATGGTACGTTACCATCCCTAACTTAAGAAACATGGTTATTATCTTACTCATTATGGATATCGGTAAGATATTTAACTCAGACTTCGGTCTCTTTTACTCGGTTCCTCAGAACTCAGGTACAATCTTTAGAACCACTCAGGTTTTGGATACCTACGTATACAGAGCTTTGATGAATTCTCAGAACATAGGAATGAGTACCGCAGCCTCATTATTCCAAAATGCCGTAGGATTTGTGCTTATCATGATCACAAACACCATGATAAGAAAAATAGATCCCGATTCGGCACTGTTTTAGGAGGTGCGGGATGAGTACAAACAATAAAAAGCAAAAAAGAAACAGACTTCAAAGCGTAAGCATTCCTACAGAGATTATTTTCCATCTTATAATCGGAGGATTTGCTATAGCTTGTATATTACCTTTCATTTTCGTAATTATAATTTCTTTCTCATCGGAAGAAAGCATACGAATGATCGGTTACTCATTTAAGCCTATTAAGTGGTCAACGGACGCATACAAATTCGTGTTTGAAATGGGAGGCCAGTTATGGAGATCCTACTTTAACAGTTTCTTTGTATCTGTTGTTGGAACACTTATAAGCATAACAATGTGCGTTATGTACGCATACGCATTGTTTAGAAGGGATTTTAAATACAGAAAGTTCTTCACCTTCTTTGCATTCTTCACAATGCTTTTCGGAGGTGGTCTGGCACCTACATACATGGTATGTAAGCAGATGCTTTCTTTAAGCGATAACTATGCGGCATTGATAGTTCCGGCACTTGTAAACCCGTTCTTCATTATCATTATGAGAACCTTCTTACAAACTTCGGTGCCCGAAGAATTAATTGAAGCTGCGGCTATTGACGGAAGCGGAGAGTACAATACACTCTTTAAAATCATCATTCCCATATCAAAGCCCGGTATCGCAACGGTTTCGCTTTTAACCATAATCAACTACTGGAACGACTGGTTCTTGGCAATGTTATACGTAAGAGAGCCAAACCTTTATCCTTTACAGTATTTGCTTATGAAGATGCAAAACCAGGTAGACTTTCTTATCAAAAACTCATCAGTTATCGGTGTTGAAGCATCAAAGCTTTTGCAGGATCTTCCAAGCACCAGCTTACGAATGAGTTTGGTAGTGTTTATCGTAGTCCCCATTGCATGCGCTTATCCTTTCTTCCAGCGCTACATAATTTCCGGACTTACGATTGGATCCGTAAAAGGGTAATTACGACCAATGGTGGTCGATTACATAACAAATGTATTGGAGGGAACAAAATGAAAAAAGTTTTGGCAACACTTTTAACATGTGGACTTTTAATCGGTTCACTTGCAGGTTGCGGCGAACAGGCTAGCGTAGCTCCCGCACCCGAAACTAAGACAGAAGCAACTGTCACAGAGTCAACAGAAGCAGCTCCCGAAGCTACTTCAAGCGACAGACCCGCCGACCATGTTACACTTAAGATGTACTTGGAAGGAAGCAACGTAACAGATGATACAGCAGTACTTGAAAAGGTAAACGAGTATCTTGACGAAAAGTTAAATGTTACCTTAGAGCCCATCTGGGGAACATGGGGCGACTTCGATCAGGGCGCAGTTTTATCATTACAGGGCGGTGAAGACGTTGATATTTACTTCACATGTTCATGGACACTTAACGAGTACAACCAGTTCGCAAGAGACGGCTACTATGTACGTCTTGACGATCCCGACAACAACTTAATCGAAAAGTACGGCCAGGATATCTTAAACCTTCTTCCCGAAGTTTTAATTAAAGGCTCAACTATCGAAGGTGCTAACGGATACGGTATTTACGCTGTAAACGGCTACAAAGATATCGCATGCCAGAACTGCTGGGACGTAAACGTTGACTTACTTAAGAAGTACGGTTACACAGTAGAAGATATTGAAAAGGCTGACTACTTCACATTCGGCGACATCCTTGCAAAGGTTAAAGAAGGAGAAGGCGAAAACTTCTATCCTCTTTTGATTGAAGGTGCTGTTTTGGAACGTATGGTTGATAACTCAATCATCGTAGCCGGCGACTCAGGTTCAAACAACCTTCTTTCTTACTACATTAACCCTAAGAAGACATCTGACGAAGGTGCATACGGAAACGTTATCTTAAACAAGTTTGCAACAGATGAATTCAAGAAGTTCTGTGAAAAGACTCGTGAATACTACCTTGCAGGTTACATCGATCCCGATATGGCTAACCCCGATAAGGCAAACGACGTTCGTGCAAACAAGCAGCTTACAGGCCAGTACTTAATCGGTACTCAGTCCTACTCATTAGGTTATGAAATTCAGGCTTCAACAGAGCGTGGATTCGAAGTAGCAATGGTTCCCACAACACCCGCATATGTTGATACCACATCTTCACAGGGTGCTATGATGGCTATTTCAACAGCTTCAAAGAATCCCGACAGAGCTATGATGTTCCTTAACTTACTTAACACCGATCCTTACCTCTTCACACTTCTTGACTTTGGTGTAGAAGGTATTCATTACAACTTAAATGAAATCGGTGAAGTTGAGTTCACAGCTGAAAGAGATAACTACATGCCTTGGACAAACGGACTTGGTAACGTAACATTACTTCCTCCTCAGAAGGGCCAGGGTGCAGATTTCTGGGAAGGCTTCAAGGCTTACTATGGTAACGCTGATGAAATCCCGATTCTTGGATATACATTCAATCCTGAAAACGTTGAAAACGAATTCGCAGCTTTGGCAAACGTTGCTGCAGAATATGTTCTTCCTCTTTGCACAGGTGCTGTAGATCCCGATGAAAAGATTCCTGAATTCTTAGCTAAACTTGAAGCAAACGGAATGCAGAAGGTAGTTGACGAAGCTAACTCTCAGCTTCAGTCATTCCTTGCATCACAGGGAAAGTAATTGTAAGATAAATACATAAATATGGGCCCCGTGAGTAATCATGGGGCCTTTTGTGACTAAAGGAGAAAGCATGGAAATAAGAAAAGCAAAGCCAAGCGAGTATAACAGAGTCGATGAAGTGTTTTGTGTTTCTTTTGGTTTTAAAAAAGAAAACGATGTGGCTCAGCCTGTTTCAAAGGAAGACGTAAGGTATGTGGCGATTGAAGATTCAAAGATAATAAGCGCGATTTATGTGCCTGCGTTTAATATGAACTTTGACGGAAATAGCGTTAAAATGGCAGGAATCGGAGGCGTGTCCACGTTACCTGAGTACAGAAGAAAAGGCGCCATCAGATCCATTTTTAACACACTTTTAAAAGACATATACAAAGAAGGCTTTGTGTTTTCTTACCTTTATCCATTTTCAACGGCATACTATAAAAAGTTTGGATATGAGAAGGCCTGCGACCATGTAAAATACACCATAAAAACCATGGCCCTTCCTCAAAGCGAAAAGAGTGATGAGTGCTTTTTGCTCACTAAGGATACATACAGTAAGGGGATTGAAATTATAAAGAAAGCCTATGATTTTAATGTTTCTAAGTTTAACGGGATGACATATCCCGGAGACGATACATTTTCATGGGCGAAAAAAGAAGATCCTTATGAGCATACTCTTTACACATACGTCTATGAAGAAAAGAACTCCTATGGCTTTATAACATATGAATTAAAGAAAGAGGTCGAGCTTTTTGTAAATGTTTTAAGGCTTATGTATAAAGGAGAAGAAGCACTTAAAGCACTCCTTTCAATCGTAAGAAGCTTTGGCTCTGACTACACAAAGACAGTAGTTACAATGCCTAAGGGCGACAGCATTGAAAGGCTTATAGAAGAGTGGTCTTTTGGAAACATTAAAAGAGAGGTCATTCTTCATGGCATGGTAAGAGTCGTTAATGTAAAAGAAGCCCTTATGCTTGCTAAATACAAAGGAAGCGGAGAGTTTAGAATCGGCATTTGTGATGAGCAAATAAAAGAAAACAACAACACATATTATGTAAACTATAAGGACGGAAAAGCCCAAAAAGTTTTAAAGTGTGGTGAAAAAGCTGATATTTCTGTGGAAATAGGTGAGTTTTCTTCCAAAATCTTTGGAAATAACGACATTTTTATGAGCCTTGAAGAGGGCAAATATGGTAAAATAAACTTTGAAGATGTATTTTACAGGAAACTTATAAACATCACTGAGGAGTTCTAACGGGGCATGGCAAAGATTAAGCGTAACACCGGTATAAAGTGGAGAATGATAAGGCTTTTGGTGTTGTGCTGGCTTGTGCCCATTGCCATTGCATCCTTCTTGGTTTCTTTTGTCATGTCAAGACGGCTTTCGGGCCAGATGCAGGAAACGGTTACAAATTCCTTATCTAAGGTTGCAAACATCATAGAAACAGGCTTTGAAGAATGCCATAAGGAGTCAAGAAACGCGACTTACTTAGGGGTTGTTTATGATGCTTACAACGATTATTTAAATGACAGCGATGAGCAAAAACTCTACAGTGACATCACTTTATATCTTACAGGGCAGTACCGCTACAACAAACGTACAAACAGCGTAATGCTTTTCTTTACCGCAAATCCCAGACTTTTTTATTCAACATACGATTCAAGTTCGTCCATTAACGATGTTCAGGCATTCAGAATTAACGCAATGGGCGATATGATAAGCCTTTCAAACACCATCGATACTTCCATTTATCTATACATGATAGATTCAAAGCTTTATTTAGTAAGAAACCTTGTAAGCGCAGCCTACAAGCCTTACGCCATGATCGTTATGCAGATAAATGCGGATGAAATGTTTGGAAGCTTAAAAAGTGTCTGGGGATATAAATCCGCAGCGGTTTTTGTGGACGGAGAGTGTGTATACGGAGAAGCCGGTAAAGATTATTCAGACTTAAAGATAGAGCAAAGGGTTCCTTTATTCGAAAAAGAGGGAGAGTCTTACTACACATATTATTCCGACAAAATAGACGGACGCACCGTGACCTACCTAGTGGAGCTTGATTCAAACATAATCATGAGCGAACAAAAGGTTGGAAGGTACATTTTATTAATCCTTTTGTTTTCTTTAATCCCTTTGGGAATTGCGGTTATCTGGTTCTTTGACAGGATGGTATCAAAGCCCATGGGCGAGCTTGTTAAGGCAGCGGGTGAAATCGGAAACGAAAACTACGGCTATGAAATAAACGGTGAAGCAAAGAGCTTAGAGTTTCAGCTTGTAAACGGCGCATTTAACTCTATGAGTAAAAAGCTTAAGCAACAGTTTGAGCAGATTTACCTAGAAGAGCTTGCGGTAAGAGACGCTAACATTAAGGCACTTCAATCACAGATCAATCCTCATTTTATTAACAACACTCTTGAAATTATAAACTGGGAAGCGCGCCTTAACGGAGTCTACAAGGTTTCAGGCATGATAGAAGCCCTGTCCACCATGTTAAACGCGACACTTAACAGAAAGAGCATTCAGAGGATTCCTCTTTATGAAGAGCTTAAATATGTGGACGCTTATCTATACATTATTTCAGAAAGAATGGGTAAGAGATTAACCATTGAAAAAGAAATCGATGAAAGCCTTTTATCGGAGCCCGTTCCAAGGCTTATCGCCCAGCCAATCGTAGAAAATGCGGTTGAGCACGGCGTCACCACTCAGGGTAACGGTAAAATCACAATTAAGGTCTATGCAAAAGATGAGTACATGTACATGGAAGTCATAAACACAGGCCACATGAGTGAAGAGGATAAAAAGAAGATAGATAAGATTTTAAGCGGAGACTATGATGAAAAGGCGGAAAAATCCGTAAGCATCGGAATCAGTAACGTAAACAAAAGACTTAAGCTTATGTACGGAGATAAGTGCGGGCTTACAATTTCTGAGTGTGAAGAAGGAACTGTTAGCCTTCTTACCTTTATGAGGGAAGGTGGTGAGGCATTTGTATAAGAAAATAACAGCGTTTCTTTTATGTGCTTTATTGGTTTTCCTTTGCGCCTGCAAACCGGCCTCCTCGCTTAAAAAAGAACCGGTTACAGAACATAAGGTCACTATTGAAGTAAACACAATGTATGGCGGAGACGAATACGGAAAGGTGTTTTACGATGCCGTTAAAGAATGGGAAAAAGAAACCGGATACTCAGTTTCTTTATCTTCAAGCACCTCAGACGAAGCTTATAAGAATCGAATTTTAATGGACTTTCAGACAGGTGCTGAGCCCGACGTCCTGTTTTACTTTAACGGAGTTGACTCAAATCCTTTAGTTGCAAATAAAAGAGTAATTTCTTTAGACGAAATAAGAAAAGTATATCCCGAATATGCCATAAACATGAAGGTGGGAATGATGAAGCCTTCAAGCTATGACGGTAAAATCTATGCGGTTCCCGTAAACGGATACTGGGAAGCTTTGTATTGTAATCTTACCGTTTTAACAAAGCTTGGATTAAAGGTTCCCGATGAAAACACCACTTGGGAAGAGTTTATGGATATGTGTGACACCATAAAGAATGCGGGCAAGACTCCCATAGCGGCTTCTTTGGCAGAGATTCCCCATTATTGGTTTGAGTATTGCATTTACAACCACCAGACTCCCGAAAGTCATGCGGTTGTACCCGAATTCTTAGTAGACAACATGGCCCAGGCCTGGGTATCGGGACTATACGACATTAAAGATATGTATGACAAAGGGTATTTCCCCGAAAATACCTTATACATTTCCGATGAAGAATCAAAGGCTATGTTTTTATCAAATGAAGCCGCATTTTTGCTTGAAGGCTCCTGGTATGCATCAACTGTAAACGAAAGGGTAAATTCGGCAAACTTTGTGGTCACATACGTGCCGGGCACCGAAACCCGTAAATCAACAGACATTATAAGCGGCCTTTCAACGGGTTATTACATCACAAAGAAAGCCTGGGACGATGAAGAAAAGCGAGAAGCTGCGGTACGTTTTGTGGAATACATGACTGCCAACGAAATAGTATCTAAGCTATCTAAAATAAATGCCACGGCACTAAAGTCAGGGGCGGAAGCTACCGAAAATCTTTCTTCCTTCATGGAGTCTGCATTAAACATGGTGGAAGGAGCAACAGGATATTCGGAAGCAGTACAGGATTTTGTGCCCGGAAACTGCAGAGCGCCCATATTTGAAAACATGCAGGGGCTTATGCAGGGAACAAGCAGCATAGAAGATGCAGTAAGAGAAGTTATTACGCTTAAAAAGCAGAAGGATGAATGATGATAAGAGTAGCGATTATCGATGATGAACCTATCATTGTGGCAGGTCTTACCAGAGCCATCGATTGGGGAAAATGGGATTGTCAGATTGTAGGGTATGCCTACAACGGTAAAGAGGGGCTTGATTTAATCAGGGAAAAGAAACCGCACATCATAATTTCGGACATTAGAATGCCTGAAATTGATGGGCTTACCATGGTTGCGGCTCTAAAGAGTGAGTTTCCCTACATGCAGATATCGATTCTTACGGGCTTTCGCGATTTTGATTATGCAAAGAAGGCAATTTCTTTAGGCGTAACAAGGTTTTTGTTAAAGCCTTCAAAGCTTGAGGAAGTGGAAGAAGCAATCGATGCCATGACCGCTAAGCTATACGACTTATCAAAGATTCACCCTGAGATTTTAGAAGAAGAAAATGCCCTTGATGACTTTGAAGACGAAGAAACAAATACTGCAAACAGCTTTATTGTAAATAACGCCATTGAATATATCAAAGAACACTATGCCGAAAAAATCAGGCTTGTGGACGTGGCGGATGAAATCTATGTAAGCCAGTGGCATTTAAGCAAATTGATAAACAAACATACAGGCTCTAACTTTTCGGAAATATTAAACGGAATAAGAATTGAGAAGGCAAAGAGTCTTTTAAAAAATCCGGCACTTAAGATTTACGATATTGCCGAGCAGGTGGGATTTTCAGATCTCACCCACTTTTCAAGAGTGTTTAAGAAAACAGAAGGCATAAGTGCCAACGAATACAGAAACAGACTCTAAGCCTTATGGTTTGGAGGGTAAAATGATAAATAAAAAAATTACAAAGTGGCTTTTGGGCATAGGTTTGTTTAGCCTTATGGTAAGCTCAGGCTGCGGTAAGGCTGTGTCAAATACGCCTGCATCTGCAAAAGAACCTGAAAGCGTTGTGGAAGAAACCGTGCAAGAAGAAACTGTAAAAGAAGAAGCTCCCGAAGTTACTTTGGACACGACATATGAAAGCAAAAAGGGCGAAGTAATAGTTTACTTTGCAAACTGGAATTTAGACGAAAAAGAAGCCATGTACGGAGGCGAAGTGGCAGGCATTCCATGGGAAAGCGTAACTTATGTAAACCACGCTTTCTGGGAAGTATACCCCGAAGGAGAGGACATCGAATCTTCATTTGAAAGAAGAGAAAAGGGCCTTCCCGCTAGAACAAGCTTTAAAATTTCGCCAACCTCAGAAGAGCCCGATTTACTTGACGATAAAGAAAGTAAAGTGGTGGCAGGGCTTAAGAGAAATCACTTTTCGGAATATGAATACTTTAGCGATTTATATCCCGATGTAAACATCATGATTTCGGTAGGCGGATGGTCAGACTCAGGTTTCTTTTCTGAAATGGCTTATACGGAAGAAGGAAGAACTTCTTTTGCAGAATCCTGCGTAAACCTTATTAAGGAATACCCTTGGATAGACGGAATCGACATTGACTGGGAATACCCCGCCGGAAGTAATGACGGAGAAAGACTTCCGGAAGGCGAAGGGGACGAAGGATGCCCCATCTTTGGCACGCAGGCAGAGGATAGAGAAAACTATGCGGCAATGCTTAAGTGCTTAAGAGATGCCTTTACAAAGGAATTCGGAGAAGGAAGTAAAAAGATTACAGCCTGTGCTTCGGCTTCAACAGGATGGACTCTTCCCAATCAGGACTGGGCCCTTGCAGAGCCTTATTTGGATTTAATAAACATAATGACCTATGACTTAGCCGGCACCTGGGATGGCTCAGCAGGCCTTGCATCAAGCGGTAACGGCGCAAAATCAGCTGTTCTTTATTTAAAGGTAAAGGGCATTCCCACAAGCAAGCTTTGCATCGGTTCTCCCATGTATGCAACGGTTTGGAAAATTAAGGAAGATGCCAACATAAACATTAACGGTCAGACCGAAGACGAAGCTCCAAATGAAGCGGAAATCGATTCTCAGACCCTTGAAGATTTTGAAAAAGAAGCCGTAAGCGGATACGAAAAAGTATTTGAAGGAGGCTTATATAAAAAGGGCGAAGAATTTGATAAAGGCGGAAAGGGCTGGCACTTTAAGTATCATAAGATTCAGGACGGCGTTTATATGTTTAACGACGATGAATCCTCTCCCTATTACAGATGGTACATTTCCTATGAGAACGAGGTTTCTTTGTGCAAAAAGATTGAGCTTATAAATCAATACGATCTTGCGGGAATCATCGTGTGGGAAACAAGTGAAGACACTCATGACCATAAGCTTGTAAAGCTCATGGGAAGCTATTTAAAGTAGTTTTTATGTAAGTTTTCACCAAAAGAAAGATTCTAAAATAAAAATAAATTTATCATACTCCTATTTACCTACTAGGTGAATAGGAGTATATTTTTATTTGTAACATAAACGCGAGGAGGTAGTCACTTATGATGATTTCAACAAAAGGGCGATACGCTATAAGAGCTTTATCAGAGCTTGGAAAGTATAAAGAAGATGAATTTGTGTCTTTAAAAGTGATTTCCGAAAAGCAGGATATTTCAAGAAAATACCTTGAAAGCATCATGCTTGTCTTAGTGCAAAACGGGCTTGTGAATGCGGTGTCGGGTAAAAATGGCGGATACTCTTTGGCAAGGCGCCCCGAAGAAATCTCCCTTATGGACATTTTAAAAGCCACGGAAGGAGGCTTAGAGCCTGTATCCTGCTTAAGCGATGACGGGCATTCCTGCGAAAGAAGCGAAAAGTGCCACACACTTCCCATTTGGAAGGGCCTCTACGACGTAATAAGTGACTACCTTGACAATAAAACTCTAAAAGATGTAATGGAGAACTAAAATGAGTGATTCAATTTTAAAAGTAAGCGACCTTCATGTAAGCGTTGCCGACAAAGAAATACTTAAGGGCGTGAATTTAAGCATAAATAAGGGAGAGATCCACGTGCTTATGGGCCCTAACGGAACCGGTAAATCCACTTTGGGATATGCACTTATAGGTAATCCCAAATATGAAATCAGCAAGGGTTCCATTGTTTTTGACGGAAAAGATATTACAGAAGATGCCCCTGATGAAAGGGCAAAAACCGGTATTTTTTTATCATTCCAAAATCCTTTGGAAGTCCCGGGGGTTTCTTTGTCCTCATTTATAAGGACAGCCCTTGAAGAAGTAAAGGGTGAAAGAATCAAGCTTTTTGAGTTTAAAAAGAAACTTAAAGACACAATGGAAGTTCTTAATATGGACCCTGAATATGCGGACAGAGATTTAAACGTAGGATTTTCGGGAGGAGAAAAGAAAAAGGCCGAAATCCTTCAGCTTTTAATGCTTGAACCTAAATTTGCAATCTTAGACGAAACGGATTCGGGCCTTGATGTTGACGCCGTAAGAACGGTTTCCGCAGGAATCGAAGAATACCAAAAACGTTGTAACGGATCCCTTCTTATTATCACCCATAGCGCCAAAATTCTTGAATCTTTAAAGGTAGACAAGGCACATGTAATGCTTAACGGAGTGATAGCAAAAGAAGGCGGAGAAGAACTTGTTGATGAGATTAACAAAAAGGGCTTTTCCGAAAACGAGGACTTATAAGGGATAATCATGGAAAAAGAAAAAACATATGTAGAAGATATAGACAGAAGCATGTATGACTTTCGAAATGAAGATGCGGACGCATACAGGCTTAAAGAAGGTCTTAACGAAGAAATCGTTTTACAGATTTCAAAAGAAAAAAATGACCCTGATTGGATGAGGGATTTAAGACTTAAATCATTGGCCTTATATAATCAAATGAAAATGCCAAACTGGGGACCTTCACTTGAAGGCCTAGATATGGACCATATAGCAACTTACGTAAGAAAGAACACAAAGATTTCAAACAACTGGGAAGATGTTCCCGATGAAATAAAGGATACCTTTGAAAAGCTTGGTATCCCTCAGGCAGAAAGAAAATCCCTTGCAGGCGTAGGAGCCCAATATGACTCAGAGCTTGTATATCATAACGTAAAAGACGAAGTTGCAAAGCAGGGCGTTATCTATACGGATATAGAAAGCGCTTTAAGAGGCGAATATGCCGACATGATAAAAGATCATTTCATGAAGCTTTTAACTCCTTCAGACCATAAGTTTAACGCTCTTCACGGAGCTGTCTGGTCGGGAGGCTCCTTTGTATATGTACCAAAGGGAGTAAAGGTTTCGGTGCCCCTTCAGTCATACTTTAGATTAAACGCTAAGGGCGCAGGGCAGTTTGAACATACATTAATTATTGTTGATGAGGGAGCAGACCTTCACTTCATCGAAGGATGTTCAGCTCCTAAATATAACGTAGCAAACCTTCACACAGGATGCGTGGAACTCTTTGTTCACAAAAATGCACGCTTAAGATATTCAACCATCGAAAACTGGTCAAAGAACATGTATAACCTTAACTCAAAGAGAGCACTTGTTGAAGAAGGGGGAAAGATGGAATGGGTATCAGGTTCCTTTGGATCTCATATTTCATATCTTTACCCTATGACCATTTTAAAGGGTGATAATTCCAAGATGGAATTTACGGGAATATCATTTGCAAACAAAGATCAAAACCTTGATACAGGCGCAAAGGTTGTGCATATCGGTAAAAACACAAGCTCTTACATGAACACAAAATCAATTTCAAAGGGCGGCGGTGTCTGCACCTTCAGAAGCGTTGTAAAGGTTGATAAAACAGCGGAAAATGCAAAGTCAGCCGTAAGCTGCGAGTCTTTGATGCTTGATTCTTTGTCTCGCTCCGATACAATTCCCGCAATGGACATTCGCAACAAGAGCGCGGATGTGGGACACGAAGCACAGATTGGTAAAATAAGCGATGAAGCCGTATTTTACCTTATGAGCCGAGGCATGAGCGAAGAAGACGCAAAAGCCTTAATCGTAAGGGGCTTTGCAGACAACGTATCAAAGGAACTTCCCTTAGAATATGCCATTGAAATGAACAACCTCATAAGACTTGAAATGAAAGGAAGTATAGGATGATGAAGTTAAATCAATTGCCGGTAACAACCTTTGAAAAAGTCGGAATGAATGAAGCAACGGTTGACTATTCAGAGGGTAGCTTTGAAAGCATAGAAATCAATAAAGACACGGTTTTAGAGCTTGATAAGCCGGGAGACATAAATGTAAAGATACATGTTAAGGACAAAGAAACCCTATCCGTCATAATGAAGTATTCTTTTAAAGATACATTAAACGTTATTACGGATGTAGACATTGAAGATGGCGGAACGCTTAAGCTTATTCAAATTGATTCTTCAAATTTTGAAAGCCGCCTTATAAACAGAGTAAACGCAAATCTACAAAAAGAAGCTGAGTTTAATTTAGCTCAGATTTTACCGGGACGCGGAGAAGTTTACTCGGGCTGTACAGCCGAACTTATAGGTAACGATTCTAAGGTAAACATGGACGTTTCTTATTTAGCTAAAGATAATCAAAAGGTTGACTTAAACTATGTTGCAAACCACAGAGGAAAGTCTACCGAGTGCCATATTAACGCAGACGGCGTTTTAAAAGATAAGGCAGAAAAAACATTAAGAGACACCGTTAACTTTATTACCGGAGCCGCAGGCTCAAAGGGAATTGAAAACGAGAAAGTATTGCTTCTTGGAGACGACGTTGTAAACAAATCAATCCCTTTGATTCTTTGTACGGAAGAAGATGTGGAAGGAGCCCACGGAGCACAGATAGGAAGCCTTACGGATGAAACACTTCTTTACTTTGCCCAAAGAGGCTTAAACAAAGAACAGGCTGAAAAGATGATTTCTTTGGGAAGCTTTAACCGTCTTATTAAAATGATTGATGATGAAGAAATAAAAGAAAGCACAACCAAACTTGTGTCGGAGGTATTATAGATGTCCTCAAATGCTTTAAGGGAGGATTTTCCTTTACTAAATTCCGAAAAAACCATATATCTTGATAACGCTGCCACTTCTCAAAAGCCAAGCAGCGTTATAGAGGCTGAAAGGAATTTTTATTTAAATCAAAACGCAAATCCTTTGAGAGGTTTTTATCCTTTGAGCTTAGAAGCCACAAAGGCTTATGAGGATGCAAGAAGGAAGGTTGCAAGCTTTATTAATGCAAAAACCGATCAGGAGATAGTTTTTACAAGGAATACCACAGAAAGCATGAACTTAGTGGCTTATTCTTACGGATTATCCTTTATAAAGCCCGGGGATGAAATAGTTGTATCGATTTTAGAGCATCATTCAAACATGCTTCCCTGGAGAATGGTTGCTGAAAGAACAGGGGCTACAATTAAGTATCTGTTTTGTGAGCCTGACGGCACTATTTCAGATAAAGCCATTGAAGAAGCTATTACCAAAAACACTAAGCTTGTAGCAATTGGCCAGATTTCCAATGTATTAGGATGCCTTAATCCTGTTGAAAAGGTTATTAAAAGAGTGCATGAAATGGGAGGCGTAGCAGTTATTGATGCAGCCCAGTCCGCTCCTCACATGCCTGTTGATGTGCAAAGCCTTGATGCAGATTTCCTGGCATTTTCGGGACATAAGCTCTTAGGCCCTATGGGAATCGGTGTTTTATATGTTAAAGAAAACATACTTAAAAAGATGCCTCCATTTTTAACAGGGGGTGAAATGATAGAGTCTGTAACCCTTGAAAAGGTTACATATGCAGAAGGCCCTCAAAAGTTTGAAGCGGGAACCGTTAATGCAGCCGGGGCCGTAGGCCTTAAAGCCGCCATCGATTACATTGAAAGCATCGGATTTGATGAAATTATTAAAAGAGAAGATGCACTTACCAAACGGGCGATAGATAAGCTTAGCGCTATCCCTCATGTGCATATTTTAGGTTCAGATGATTATAAGAATCACCACGGAATAGTTTCTTTTACCATTGATAACGTACATCCCCACGATGTTTCGGAAATTCTTTCTTCAGAGGGAATATGTGTTAGAGCGGGGCACCACTGTGCTCAGCCTTTGCTTAAGCATTTAGGTGTAAATTCCTGCACAAGAGCAAGCTTCATGTTTTATAACACAGAAGAAGAAATTGATGCTTTTGTTTTAAGCCTTTCAAAAATAAGGGAGAAAATGGGCTATGGAAAATAGAAATTTTTATAACGAAATACTTACAGAGCATAACATTAGCCCTCTTCATAAGCATGATATTGAAAACCCCGATATCGTGCTTGAAGGCGTAAACCCAAGCTGCGGAGACGACATTTTTTTAAAGCTTAAGGTTAAGGACGGAGTGATAGAAGACGGCGGCTTTGTGGGAGACGGATGCGCCATTTCCCAGGCTTCCGCAGACATTATGCTTGATCAGATTATAGGCATGAAGACAGAAGATGCCCTTAAAATGGGTGAACTCTTTATGAAAATGATTAAGGGAGAGGCTACGGAAGAAGAAATAGAAAGCCTTGATGAAGCTTCTGCTTTAAGAGATATCGCTCATATGCCGGCAAGAGTTAAGTGCGCGGTTTTAGCGTGGCACACCTTAAAAGAAGCCCTCGGAGTCGATTACTAGTTTACGATGCGTTAATTTGCTTTATCTATCATATTTATAGTGTTTTACATAAATTCATGGCTTAAGAGGGGATAGATATGGCAGATGAAGCTATAAAAGTAAAATATAAAAACCCTTTAAGCAGGCACGTTCTTTGGATGTGTCTGTTTTTCACTGTGGTTTTATGCGTGATTATGGGAATCATCGGTTTCTTTGTGTTTGAAAAGAAGATGATGGGCCAGTACGAGCTAAACCTAACGGATGTTTTGGAACTTACCATATCTCAGATCGATGTGGATGATTTGGATGAGTGTATAAAGACTCAGACAAAGTCAGAAAAATTTGAAGCATTGACTGAGTTTATGAACGATGTAAGAGAGCACTATGAGCTTGACCATCTTGTAATCTCAAAGCCTGTTTTGGAAGGCGATACCTACGATGTAATGCAGGTGGTATCGGGATTAAACGAAGCAGAAAGAAACGGAGAGCTTTTAAACGACATTCCTGTGCCTCAGCTTGGAGACAGATTCGGAGCCATGATGCCTCCCGAACTTCTTCCTGTTTTGTACCAAAACTTTTATCAGGCAACCGAAATTTCATTCACAAAGGGAACCACGGATTTTGGAGCAACATATGCCGCAGCAAAAACAATAAGAAACGACAAGGGAGATCCTGTGGCCCAGATTTCCGCAGGACTTTCTTTAGCCTATATAGAAAATGCGAAAACTGAATTTATAAAGATTATTTTATTTGCAGGCTCCATCCTTTGCATAGCCTTTATTACTTTCACACTTTTGTGGCTAAGAAGACGAATTATCGATCCTTTAAGCGCAATAGAAGCTGCCGCCAGTGAGTTTGAAGAAAAGAGTCACAATCAAAACGACCCTGATGTATTGGTTATGGATCTTCCTCAGATTCATACGGGAGACGAACTTGAGTCTTTATCAAACACTTTATCTTCCATGTCTATAAACATGAGAAACTACGTAGAAAACCTTCTTGAATCTTCAAGGCAGGTTTCAAACTTAAAAAAGGACTTGGTAGACTCAAAGAAAAAGGCCATGCAGTTTAGCGAAATGGCCACAAAGGATGCCCTTACAGGCATTAGAAACAAAACGGCCTACGACAAGGAAGTTGAGAAGATTGTTTCAGACATGCAGGCCGGGAACGACAAATTCGGCGTTGTGATGGTAGACTTAAACTACCTAAAGAAAATAAACGACGAATACGGCCACGAGAAAGGAAACGTCGCCATTCAAAATCTTTGCAGAATTGTCTGCACTGTATTTGACCATTCCCCTGTATTTAGATTCGGGGGCGATGAATTTGTGGCAATCCTACGAGGAGAAGACTACAAAAACATCGACTTCCTCATAGAGGTCTTTAACAACAAGTTAGACGACCTTCAAGCCGATGCCACCTTGAAACCCTGGGAAAAAACTTCCGCCGCCATCGGCTACGCCCTCTTTGACGGCGCCTTAGACTTAACCTATGAAGATGTATTCAAGCGAGCAGACGAAGCCATGTACCAACGAAAGAAGGATATGAAAGCCAACCGCACCGACTAGAAAAAAGCCTCCACCTCAACTGATGTGGAGGCTATTATTTTGGGGGCGCACGACTAAATACTATCCGGGGAACCTCTCCACAGCGTCGGTGCTTGGCGAGGTATTTTCGAGCCTAGCATCCGCTACGCGAGGACAGAAGCGAGAGCGGGGTGAGACGGATACGTATTTAGTCGGGCGCCCCCCAATTGATTTTTCACTCCACATAAATCATAATGAAAGTTGTATGAAAAAAATAATCGACATCTTTAAAAATCATAGAGCCATATTTTTGCTTCCGGCAGTAACCTTGCTCTTCGCGGTGTTGTTCTCGGTTTACATAACGTTGAACACGGGCGAGAAGGCAGAGCCGGAACTTGTGGTGGTGTCGCCGCACCCGACGGCATTTATTATTCCGCTTATAAAGGAATTTGAGAATGAGACGGGGATTAATACCGAGGTTATAAGCCTTGGCACAACGGCTTCTTTAAAGAGAATCACAAGCGATGAAAATGTGGATGTTTTGTGGGGCGGATCGATTTTGACGGTTGGCCCTTATGAAGATTATTTTGATGAATATAAGTGTGAAAACAAGGAATACTTTAAAGATAAGTTTGCAGGTACCGATGATACCATTACATGCTTTACATTGGTTCCAAGCGTCATAATGATTAATAACGACATCATCGGAGATATTAAGATTACAGGGTATAAGGACCTTTTAAAGGATGAACTTAAAGGCCACATTGCTTTTGCGGATCCTAAAAAATCTTCTTCTTCCTTTGAGCACCTTGTAAACATGCTTTATGCCATGGGAGAAAAAGACCCTGAAGCAGGCTTTGAATATGTTGAAAAGTTTATTGAAAACTTAGACGGAAACCTTTTAGATTCTTCCTCCGCGGTTTATGAAGGCGTTGCAAACGGAGAGTACATGGTGGGCCTTACTTTTGAAGAGGCGGCAGTCACCATGCTTAAAAGCGACAAGCACATAAGCATTATTTATATGGATGAAGGAGTAGTGTCTACTCCCGACGGAATATACATTAATAAAGCTTCTAAGCACAAAGAAACCGCAAAGGCTTTTGCGGATTTTATGACGGGGCAGAATGCTCAGCAGTTTATAGCGGCAAATCTTGGAAGAAGAAGCGTGCGTAAAGACGTGCCCGAATCAGGCCTCGTTATTCCCTATGAAGATATAAACAGCATTGAAGTAGACAAAGATAAGGTTATTTCCTGCAAAGATAAGTGGATAGAGAATTTCAGCCTTCTTTTTAAGGAGGTAAACAATGAATAAAGAAACAGTTTCTTTCCGCGAAAGTATAAGAAGAACCTTTATAAGATACTCCCTGGTGCCGGTTGTGGCGGCTGCTGTTGTGGTGCTTGTTATTATAGGATTTTCATGGACTTATTCCATGGCTTATTTAAATCAAAAGGACAATAGGCAAACGGCGGAGGAGCTTACAAGGATAGTAAATATCTATTATCAGATGGTTGATGATGTTGAAAAATCCTATGTAAATAACGGTTATAACGTTTCTAAAGACGAGACCTTTAAGCATATATACACAAGGTGCGCAGAATTTGGAGAAATCGGAAATTTAATCATCCTATCGCCTGATAGAGAAGTCTTGTTTTCAAGTAAGAATACCGTTCCATTTTTCTTAACGGGAAAGCAGTATTCGGACTGGGGAATATGGTATGCCATTAAAGAAAACCAAGGAAGCACCCAGACTGTTTTAACAGAAAAAAGCCTGTGTATAGGCCGAGGCGTTTATGACGGAGACACTCTTAAATGTGCCATAGTCTATATAGTTCCGGGAGACGTTATATCTTCCATGGCGGGAGTTAAAGAAAGGTTTTTGGCAATCACCGACAAAAACGGATGGATATATGCAAGTAACACCAAAAAGCTTGAAGATTCTTACGGAAAGATCCTTGATGTTTATAATAAGGAATCCGGATATATAAAGCAAAATAACGGGCTATATTATTTATGTAAGTCCGTTACAAATAAGGGTCTAACCATTTACACCGTAGACGATATGAGCCACAACATAAGAATCATTATGCTTTTAATCGGCGTTATCGTCTTTGTGTTTATGGGTATTGTCCTTATTACCTACAGAAGTACGGATAAAAACTCTGAAAAGTACACTCAGGATATAAAGAAAATAGAGACTGCTTTTGAAGCTGTTTCAAACGGGGATTTTAACGTTTCTTTAAACACCGATTCTTCAAAGGAATTTAAGACAATCGGAAGCGACTTTAACGAAATGCTTAACGGTCTAAAAGACCAGATTGAGAAAAACAAGGAGCTTGCCACCAATGCAGCATTTTCTCAGTTAAAGCAGTTAGAAAGCCAGTTAAACCCTCACTTTTTGTTTAACACCTTAGACAATATAAGGTTTATGGCAAAGATTGATGCGGCAAAAGCTGATAAAATGATAGTTTCTTTGTCCGGAATCTTACGTTATACCATTAAAGATATGCGTCAGGAAGTGCCTCTTTTTGAAGATCTTAACGCACTTCAGTATTACTTAAATATCCTTCAGATTCGCTTTAACAAGCGCTTTAAATACGAAATTAACGTAGGAGACGACATTAAGGAATGTCTTATTCCAAAGCTTCTTTTACAGCCTATTTTGGAAAACGCCATAAAGTACGGCTTTGAAGGAAGAGAGAAGTTATCCGTTAAAATAAGAGGATATCAGATGGCGGATAAGCTTGTGTTTGTGTGCGAAGACGACGGAGCGGGAATTGATGAAGAAAGGCTTACAGAAATCAAAGAAAGCCTTGATAAAGATACAAACGAATCAAACCACTACGGATTATTTAATATCCACAGAAGAGTGAAGCTAATGTATAAAGGGGATTACGGCCTTAGCATTGATTCTAAAATAAATGAAGGATGCACTGTAAGGATAGTGCTTCCAAAGAAACTTACTTAAGGGGAAAGTATGTACAGAGTATTGATTGTTGAGGATGAAGATATTATTAGAAAGGGCATTGCCTACACAATGGACTGGACTTCCATGGACTGTACCATTGTGGGGGAAGCGGCAAACGGAAAAGAAGGGCTTACTGAGATTAAAAATCTTAAGCCCGACATAGTGCTTGCGGATATTATGATGCCTGTTATGAACGGAATAGATATGGTAAAAGAAGCCTTAAAGGAGGTTTCTTTTAAAACTATAATCCTTACAAGTTACGCGGATTTTGACTATGCAAAGAAGGCCATAGATTTAAGCGTTTCTGCTTATCTTATGAAGCCTGTTGATGAAGATGAATTAAGAGTAAGCGTAAAAAAGATAATTGAAGAAATCAAGATTGAGCATGGGTACGAACAGTTTATAGAAAAGAAAAAAGAAATGGAAAACCCTGAAAACGTGTTTATTAAGGGCGATAAAGACAACGAGTATGTTCAATATGTGATTAATGAAACCAAAGAAAACTTTGCGGATAAAATTAGCATCGAGGCCTTTTCTTCTAAGCTTGGGGTATCCGCAAGCTACCTATCAAGAAAGTTTAAAGAAGCAACCGGCACAAGCTATCTTGACTTTTTAAATAAATACAGAGTCTCTCAGGCGGTAAAGCTTTTACAAACTGGAAAGTACAAAATTTATGAAGTCTCCGACATGACGGGATTTACGGATTATAAGCACTTTAACTCAGTATTTAAGCGCTATACCGATTCTTCACCCTCTGATTTTTTGAACTAACCTTGTTCAGAAATCACGATAAAAAAATAGAAAAATGGGTATAGTTAATTTCTTTAATATTTTATCCTTTACTTATCAAATGTTTTTCATTTGGAAAGGAGAAGGATTTTATGAAAAAGCAATTAGCAATTGTTTTGGCAGGAATCATGACACTCGGAATGGTTGGATGCGGTTCAGAAACAGCTCCCGCTCCCGCTAGCACACCCGAAACCAAAACAGAAACAGAAGTAACAAGCACAGAGGCACCTGTTGAAGAAGCAGCTGCCGACCCTATGGACGAACTCATCGAAGCAGCTAAGGCAGAAGGTGAACTCGTTGTATACGGTTCATGCGAAGAAGAATATCTTGCAGCAGCATGTGACCACTTTAAAGAACTTTACGGAATCAACGTTCAGTATCAGCGTCTTTCCACAGGTGAAGTTCAGAGTAAGATTGAAGAAGAAAACGGTAACCCTTCAGGCGACGTTTGGTTCGGTGGTACAACAGACCCCTACAACGTAGCAGCAAAAGAAGGTTTATTGTTACCTTATGAAGCACAGAATGCAAGCCACCTTTTAAGCGATATGTATCGTGATGCAGATGGCAACTGGTACGGCATCTACAAGGGAATCTTAGGATTCATGGTAAACAAAGACGAACTTTCCCGTATGGGAATCGACGAGCCCAAGGATTGGGTTGACCTTGTTGATGAAAAGTACAAAGGTCTTGTATGGCTTTCAAACTACAACACAGCAGGTACAGCAAAGCTCGTTGTTAACACAATGATCCAGAAGTACGGTCACGATGAAGGTATCAAATACCTTTGCGAACTTGATAAGAACGTAGAAGTTTACACAAAGTCAGGTTCAGGCCCTTCTAAGAACGTAGGTACAGGTGAATGTGTAGTTGGTATCGGTTTCTTACATGATGGTATCACTCAGATCGTTGATAACGGATACGGCAACGTAGGCCTTATCATTCCTTCATCAGGAACATCATTCGAAATCGGTGCAACAGCAATCTTTAAGGGATGTAAGCATGAAAATGCAGCAAAACTTTGGATTGAATATGCATTAAGCCCTGAATGTGTTGAACTTGCAGCTGATAACGGTTCATACCAGTTCTTGGTTATCGACAATGCTAAGCAGCCCGAAATCGCAGCTCAGTTTGGTCTTGACCCTGAAAACGTTATGAAGTATGACTTCGAAGATGCAAAAGAAAACACCACAAAATACGTAGAAGAAGTTATGACCGCATTAGGTTCTGCTGCAGACGATCGTTTCAAGACAGAATAATTATTTAGTGATTACGGAGCGGATGCGAAAAGGTATCCGCTCCTTTTCTTAAAATACAAGGAGGACATGCAAAATGGCAAAGAGTCAAAGTGCCAGCCTTGACAGAAAGAAGCTTATGGGCGACCCCATTATGGTCACCACCATTGTGCTTTTGATTGTTTTTTTGACAGTTTTTATCCTTTATCCGCTTGCTATATTGTTGGTGGATTCATTTATCAATGAATCCGGTGTTACACTCAGTACCTTTAAGCGAGTAATGGATCTTGCAAATTTCAGAAGAGCCATCACCAACACACTTAAGGTCGGTTTTGTGGTGGGTATAGCATCCGCTCTAATCGGCTTATTATTCGCTTATGTTGAGGTTTATGTAAAACTTAGAACTAAATTCATGGAGGGGCTTTTTAAGGTAGTTTCAATGCTTCCCGTAGTTTCACCTCCCTTCGTTTTATCTCTTTCGATGATTATGCTTTTTGGTAAAGCAGGTATCATCACAAGATTTCTTTTGAAAATTTATGATAACAGCGTCTATGGTTTCTGGGGAATCACAATCGTTCAGACACTTACCTTTTTCCCCGTTTGCTATATGATGCTCAAAGGTCTTTTAAAGAATATAGATCCATCCCTTGAAGAAGCGGCAAGAGATATGGGTGCTTCAAGATCAAAAGTATTTATGACAGTTACCCTTCCTTTGATTCTTCCGGGCCTTGGAAATGCTTTCTTGGTAACATTTATCGAATCTATTGCAGACTTTGCAAACCCCATGATTATCGGTGGTTCCTACGACACACTTGCAACCACAATCTACTTACAGATTACCGGTGCATACGATAAACAGGGTGCGGCCGCTATGGCAGTTATACTTTTGGCAATCACCTTACTTATGTTTGTGGTTCAAAAGTATTACCTTGAAAGAAAGAGTACAGCCACTCTTTCAGGTAAAGCATCAAGAGAAAGAATGCTTATTACCGATAAGAGCGTAACAATTCCTCTTTCAATCATCTGCTCAGCTCTTGCTTTGTTTGTAATCATTATGTACATATGTGTTCCTTTCGGAGCCATGTTTAAAACCTGGGGATATGATTTCCATCTGACATTTAAATGGTTTAAGCAGGTATTTGTTAAATACAAAGGCTTTAAGGCCTTTAAGGACAGTTTCATTTTATCCTTGATATCAGCGCCTATAACGGCACTTTTATCCATGATAATTTCTTATCTTGTAGTTAAAAGAAAGTTTAAGGGAAAAGGCTTTATCGAGGCGGTTTCAATGCTTGCCATGGCGGTTCCCGGAACCGTTCTTGGTATAGGATACATAAGAGGCTTTTCAGGCGGCTTATTTGGAAGCGGATTCCTTCAGGGCTTATACGGAACAGGAGCAATCCTTGTTATCGTATTTGTGGTTCGAAGCCTTCCTACAGGTACAAGAAGCGGTATTTCGGCTTTAAGGCAGATTGATAAAAGCATTGAAGAATCCGCATATGATATGGGGGCAGATAGTTTTAAAGTATTTATGACGGTTACGCTTCCGCTTATAAAAGACAGTTTCTTAAGCGGCTTTGTTACATCCTTTGTAAGAAGCATAACGGCAATCAGTGCAATCATTTTATTGGTTACGCCTTCATACCTTCTTATCACGGTGCAAATCAACGAATTTGCCGAAAAGGGTTCTTACGGTATTGCATGTGCGTTTGCCTCAATATTGATACTTATCACTTACGGTTCGGTGCTTTTGATGAACTTTATCATCAAGCATTTTGGTACCAGTCGTCGCATCAAAACAGAGGATTAAAGGAGACACATAAATGGCAAAAGAAAAAAAGGGCGTACGCCTCGATCACATATCAAAAATTTATAAAGATCCAAAGACAGGCAAAGACTTTTACGCAGTTAAAGATGCCAACTTGGAAATTGAGCCCGGAAGCTTTGTAACACTTCTTGGACCTTCCGGATGCGGTAAGACCACCACACTTAGAATGATTGCGGGATTTGAAAGCCCGGATGAAGGTGAAATCTACCTGGGAAATGAGCCTATAAACGCTCTTACTCCCAACAAAAGAGATACAGCCATGGTTTTCCAAAGCTATGCGCTTTTACCTCACTATAACATCTTTGATAACGTAGCTTACGGTCTTAAGCTTAGAAAGATGGATAAAAGCGTAATAAAGAAAAAGGTTACGGATATTTTGGCACTTGTTGGCTTAGAGGGCATGGAAAACCGTATGACCAACCAGTTATCGGGAGGTCAGCAGCAAAGAGTTGCTTTGGCAAGAGCTTTGGTTATTGAGCCCGGTGTTCTTTTATTTGATGAACCCCTTTCTAACCTTGATGCAAAATTAAGAGTTTCCATGAGAACAGAGATTAGAAGAATCCAGCAGGAAGCAGGCATTACCGCTATCTACGTAACTCACGATCAGTCAGAAGCCATGGCGATTTCCGATAAGGTAATCATCATGAACAAGGGTAATGTGGAACAGATTTCCACACCTCAGGAAGCTTATTACTATCCCAATAATAAGTTTGTTGCAGACTTTATCGGTGAAGCCAATTTCTTAAAGGGAAAAGTTAAGGCTCAGGACGTAGTTGAAATAAACGGTTCAGACGTTAAATGCGCCACAGGCTCAATGCAGGCAGGCGCTGAATGTAACGTAGTTCTTCGCCCCGAAGGCGCTTCACTTTCAGATAAGGGAAGCATTAAGGGTAAGGTAATGTATTCATGCTTTATGGGTGCTTACCAGGATTACCATGTATTGATTGGGGATACATTGGTTAAGATTCAGGAGTATAACCCCAAGAATTCCAAGATATATAAGGTTGGCGACGAAGCATTCCTTAACTTCGAAGACAACACTTTATATGCTTTGTAAAAGGGTTAATTTTACAGCAAAAAGAGCAGGTTATTCCTGCTCTTTTTGTCGTTTTTTATCGCCTTTGCAAGATATTTATATAAAATGAAGAGCATTATTTATTTAATCGCGCATTTTTAGATGGTAAACTTTCTGTAGATACAAAAGTATTCGGAGGGTTAACTATGAGACATTTTGAAAATTTTGAGACTGTTGTTTATATTCCCGCGCAGGTGGCGGCTTCTTTTACCAAGGCCAAGCTTTCAAGGGAATATTCTTTTTTGGAAAAGTATGTGGGCCTTGATAAGGTTTATCTTGAAACTCACAGAGGAGAGTGCGACGTAGATAAAGAAAAGCTTTTAATGATAAAGGGCTTTTTAGAGAGTAAGGGTGTAAAAGTATCGGGAGGTATCACCACCACAATCCCTGATTTTAAAGGGGCTGAACCGGGAAAATCCAGACTTTTTGAAACCTTTTGCTATACAGACCCTGCCATGAGAAACAGGTTAAAAGAAATCGTTGAGTTTACGGCAGGTATCTTTGATGAGCTTATTTTAGATGATTTTTATTTTACAAATTGTACCTGCGAAAGGTGCGTAAAAGAAAAGGGAAATGATGACTGGGTTACATTCAGGAAAAAGCTTATGCTTGATGTTTCAAAAAACATTATTGTAGACCCTGCAAAGAAGGTTAATCCAAAGATAAATGTGATAATTAAATATCCTAACTGGAGAGAATCTTATCACGCAGCAGGTTATGTTCCCAATGAGCAAAGCAAAATATTTGATGCCACATATACAGGCACAGAAACCAGAAGCCCCATGTATACAGACCAGCATTTGCCTGAATATTTAAGCTACAGCCTTGTTAGATACATGGAAAATGCCTGGCCTAACAGAAACGGCGGAGGCTGGCTTGATACCTATCAATGCTGGTCGGCAGACAGATATTTGGAGCAGGCTTATTTAACCGCATTTTCTAAGGCTAAAGAAATCATGCTCTTTCAGTGGAGCGATTTAATCGACAACTACTTTGTGAGCCCCATGGGTCTTCAATTAAATAAAATAGATAAGATGCTTAAAGGCACTGGCGCTCCAAAGGGTGTACACACATACATACCCTTTGAATCGGGAAATCAAAATCATGTTGAGATGCGCCTTGGAATGCTTGGGCTTAACATTGAAAGTTCACCTTTCTTTAATGAAAAAGCAAAAAGTGTTCTTTTAACATCCGATGCCGCAAAGGATAAGGATATTGTTAAAAAGCTTAAAGAATATGTAAGGCGCGGAGGTAAGGCCGTTATCACAACAGGTTTCTTTTTCCTTAAAGGGGATGAATTAAGAAAAGAAGGTCTTACTCAGGCCACTCTTGAGGCAGGAGATTTTACTGTTACAAGATATCAGGTTACGGGAGACGAAGGCGGATACTATGAGCACAAAAAGCCCATATTATTCCCGATTTTAAGCCACTTTAACAACGATAGCTGGTCCCTTTTAAACGGCGGAGATAAAGATGTGCATCATTCTCTTTTCTTGCGCTCTAGCTTTGAAAAGGGAAATCTATACATATTCGCGGTTCCCAAGAACCCTTCGGACCTTTACGAAATGCCTGCTGAAGCAATCGATGTTGTTAAGCGTGCTTTGTTTGATGAAACATACGTTACCGGAAAGCATTTTTCTTTCTTTGAATACGAAGACGGAAGCTTTATCATGTATCGCTACGTAAAGAAAGACTTGCATACAGACTATGTGACGGTTCATACTGATAAAAAGGTAAAAGCCCTTAGAAACCTCACAACAGGCAAAAAAATCGAGGTTACAAAAGAAGTAGTTTCAGAAGATTTTAAGTCACACGAATTCTACTCAGCCAAGGTTTTGCTTACCCCCGGAGTCTTTGAAAAATTCGCCTGGGAATAAGTGGTCCATTTTGTAGGAGAATTATGAAAACAAGAGAAGAAGCACTTAAGTTTGGTTTGACATTTGAAGATGTATATCAGGATGCACCATTTCATGATCTTAACTGGCAACTTATAAGGTACAAAGGCAATAAGAAAGCCTTTCTTTGGACCTATGAAATGGATGGAAAAATCCACATAAATGTTAAAGTTGACCCAATTAAGGCCTTCTTTTGGAGGGATAAATACAAGTCGGTTCTTCCCGGATACCATCAAAATAAAGAGCACTGGAACACGGTGATTTTGGATGGAAGCATACCGGATGATGATATCAAAATGATGATTGAAGAAAGTTATCTTTTAATATCCGATAGCCCCAGTAAGCGCATCTATGATGCAGTAAGGCGCATTCCAAAGGGAAAAGTTGCCACGTACGCTCAGATTGCAAAAGAAGCCGGAAACGAAAAAATGTCTCGTGCCGTGGGAAATGCCCTTCATAAAAATCCCGATCCTTCCACAATTCCTTGCCATAGAGTGGTAAACTCTAAAGGAGAACTTGCCGAGGCCTTTGTGTTTGGTGGCGTTAATATCCAAAAGGAAAGGCTTGAAAAAGAAGGCGTAAAAGTCATCGGAAATAAAGTGGACTTATCCAAGTATCAATGGGAGAGGTAGATATGAAAGGCATAGAGAAGACAAACGTTTGCAGAGTGTTAGACCAAAAGAAAATAGAATATAACCTTCATTCTTATGATGCAGACCCTACATTAACCGGAGAAGATATAGCGAAGATTTTAAATGAGCCGGCAGATTGTGTTTTTAAAACACTTGTAACAGTTGGGAAAACAGGAGAACACTATGTTTTTGTTGTTCCTGTAAAAGAGGAATTAGATTTAAAGAAAGCGGCAAAGGCAGCAGGCGAGAAATCTATCGATATGATAAAGCAGAAGGAACTTTTGCCACTTACCGGTTATGTTCACGGCGGATGCTCACCAATCGGCATGAAGAAACAGTTTAAAACCTTCATTCATGAAACCGCTACAAGCTATGAGCGCATCTTTGTAAGCGCCGGTAAAGTAGGCTTTCAAATCGAACTTGCACCTTCCGATTTGATAAAAACTGCCAACATCACCGTATCAGACATAATATGATTCCCATGATATTGTATTTACTTAATTAACTGCTTGAGAATATACACATCCCCAAAAACAATTCAGAAGCGTTTTTAGCGAAACCGAAATCCTTCCCGAAAATCTTAGGCGCGAAGAACATTCTTCGCGTCTTAGTTTTTCGTGGAATAGTTCGGTGGAGCGTTGCTTCGTTTTTGGGGATGAGTATATTCTCAGGCAGTTTTCTTAAAGAAACAAATTCCCTGTTGACACATGAAAGTGACGATGTTATAGTGTTATCAATTTAATACATTAAACCGTTGACGCGGAGATAAAGGTAATGATGCCTTTACAGAGATTCCGGGAGGGTGAGAGCCGGGAAAGAAACAAGTTATCAAATGGACCGCTGAGGGCGCAGTCAAAGGGAGATTCCTGAGTATTCTGCGACGCTGTAGGCAGGCGTATAATTGCCGGAAATATGTTGGTATTTCGCTAAGCGCGCATTCAAAATGCGAATTCAAGGTGGCACCGCGGATAGTGTAAAAGTAAACTCATTCGTCCTTGACAGAAGTAAAACTCTGTCAAGGATTTTTTTTTGGCGAAAAAATGTTGCTATTCGAAGGCAACTTCGACAATCGCAGGTTCGGGTTACGTGCTTGCACGATAAACCGGACATGCGATTGCTGAAGGGACCTGCGAAGCAGGAACTCTACGTAAATGAGTAATCGTAGCGCGAAGCGCGGAGAAGCTCCGAAGGAGCGGATTACGAATTGAGTAGAGGGCTTCGAATAGAAAGAATAAAGGGAGGAAATCCACATGCACACATTACCTACTTTGGAAGAAGTCAAAGAAATAAAGGGAAAGGGCGACTACTCCGTAGTTCCTGTAAGTCTTGAGATTTTATCGGATTTTATCACCCCAATAGAGGCGGTGAAGATACTTAAGAAAGCATCAAAGCATTGCTTCATGCTTGAATCTGCGGTGGCGGATGAAACCTGGGGCAGGTATACATTCTTAGGATATGAGCCAAAACTTAGCATTGATTGCGTGGGCGGTGTCTTAAAAGAATCAAGGGAAATCGGAGATGTGACCCTTAAGTGTAAGAATCCGTCCGATTACTTAAGAGACATTTTAAAAGAATATAAAAGCCCTAGGCTTGATTATCTTCCTACATTTACGGGAGGCCTTGTTGGGTATTTTTCATACGATTACATAACCTACTCAGAGCCCACCGTTACAAGCGGTAAGCGCGATGAAGAAGCATTTAAGGACGTGGATTTAATGCTTTTTGATAAGGTAATCTGCTTTGACAATATAAAGCAAAAGATAATCCTTATCGCAAACATGAAGCTAGATAACATCGAAGAAAATTATGAAAAAGCAAAGCAGTCCCTTAAAGAAATGCTTGATCTTTTAAAGAACGGCGAAAAAGATACAAACACTAAAGGAAAGCTCACAGGCGCCGTTAAACCATTGTTTGAAAAGAACGAGTTCTGCGACATGGTTACAAAGGCTAAAAACCACATATTTGAAGGCGACATTTTCCAGATAGTTTTATCAAACAGATTGGAAGCTCCTTTCGAGGGAAGCCTTTTTGATACATACAGGGTTCTTCGTACCCTCAATCCTTCTCCTTACATGTTTTATTTTTCGGGAACGGATGTGGAAGTGGCAGGGGCTTCGCCTGAAACCTTAGTTAAGCTTGAAGACGGAGTGCTTCACACCTTCCCCTTGGCAGGCACAAGGAAAAGAGGCGCCACAAAGGAAGAAGACCTAAGCCTTGAAAAAGAGCTTCTAGCCGATGAAAAAGAACTTGCCGAGCACAACATGCTGGTTGATTTAGGAAGAAACGACCTTGGAAAAATAAGCGAGTTTGGAAGCGTGGAAGTTGAAAAGCTTCATTCAATCGAAAGATTCTCTCACGTAATGCATATAGGCTCAAGCGTTCGCTCCGTAATAAGAAAAGATAAAGACGCTCTAAGTGCCATAGAGAGCGTGCTTCCCGCAGGGACTCTCTCAGGTGCTCCAAAGATAAGAGCCTGTCAGCTTATAGCAGAGCTTGAAAACGATAAGCGAGGCATCTACGGTGGGGCAATCGGTTACATAGACTTTACCGGCAACATGGATACCTGCATTGCCATAAGAATTGCTTACAAGAAAAACGAAAAGGTATTTGTTAGAAGCGGCGCCGGCATTGTGGCGGATTCAGATCCAAACAAAGAATTTGAAGAATGCTTAAACAAAGCAAAAGCCGTTATCAAGGCTTTGGAAAAAGCAGGGGAGGGCGACTTATGATTCTTTTAATCGATAATTACGACAGCTTTTCATATAACCTCTATCAATACATAGGCGAATTTGAAAAAGACATAAAAGTAATAAGAAACGATGAGCTAAGCGTAGAAGAAATCAAGGCTTTAAATCCTTCAAAGATAATTATTTCCCCGGGCCCCGGACGCCCGGAAGATGCAGGGGTAATAGTTGATGTAATAAAGAAACTGGGAGACAAAACACCAATCCTTGGGGTATGCCTCGGACACCAGGCAATATGCTTAGCCTTTAATGCAACAGTCACACATGCCAAAACACTTATGCACGGAAAGCAGTCCCCCACTACACTTGACTTAAACTGCAAATTGTTTAAGGGATGCTTTAAAGAAACTAAAGTAGCAAGATATCACTCTTTAAGTGTGAAGGAAGAAACCCTTCCAAAAGAATTAAAGATAACTGCAAGAGCGGATGACGGAGAAGTGATGGCTGTAGCCCATGAAACCTATCCCATTTACGGAGTGCAATTTCACCCCGAATCAATAATGACACCAAGCGGAAAGATAATGATAAAAAACTTTTTAAAAGGAGAAATGTGATGATTAAGGACGCAATTCAAAAAATCGTGAACAAAGGGGATTTGACTTACTACGAAGCATACGGCGTTATGAACGAAATCATGAACGGCGAAACTTCTGCCACTCAGAATGCGGCTTTTTTAGCGGCTTTATCAACAAAGAGTGCAAGAGCGGAAACAACTGATGAAATAGCAGGTTGTGCCGCTGCCATGAGAGAACATGCCACTCAGGTGGATGCAGGATGTGATGTTTTTGAAATTGTGGGAACGGGCGGAGACGGCGCTCACAGCTTTAACATTTCAACTACTTCTGCGTTAGTAGCTGCTGCAGGCGGCGTGAAGGTAGCAAAGCACGGTAACCGCGCAGCTTCTTCAAAATGCGGTACTGCCGATTGCCTTGAAGCATTGGGAGTAAACATTGAGCAAAGCCCCGAAAAATGTGTTGAGCTTTTAAACGAAGTTGGAATGTGTTTCTTCTTTGCTCAAAAGTATCATTCTTCAATGAAGTATGTAGGCCCTATCAGAAAAGAACTTGGATTTAGAACCGTATTTAACATTTTGGGACCTTTAACAAACCCCGCAAAGCCCACAATGCAGCTTCTTGGCGTATACGATGATTATCTTGTGGAGCCTCTTGCTCAGGTTCTTATAGGCCTTGGCGTTAAGCGCGGAATGGTTGTTTACGGAACGGACAAGCTTGATGAAATTTCTTTAAGCGCTCCCACAAAGGTTTGTGAAATAAAGGATGGATGGTATAAGACTTACACCATTTCCCCTAAGGATTTCGGATTTGATTTTTGCACCAAAGAAGACTTAAAGGGTGGCTCACCCAAAGAAAACGCAGACATCACTCTTAAGATTTTAAACGGAGAAAAGGGCCCTAAGAGAGATGCGGTTTTGTTAAACGCAGGTGCTTCTTTGTACATCGCAGGAAAAGCAGAAACCATGAAAGACGGCGTTAAGCTTGCCGCAAAGCTTATTGATTCGGGCCTTGCACTTAAAACTTTAAACAGATTCATTGAAGTAAGTAACAAATAGGAGAATAAAAATGAGCATATTAAGTGAAATCTCAAAATACGCAATGATAAGGGTTTTAAAGGACAAAGAAACTATGAGCTTAGATCGCTTAAAATCTTTGACCGAAAACCTGCCAAAGGGTGATTTTCCTTTTGAAGAAGCCCTTAAAAGGCCCGGGATTTCACTTATATGCGAAATTAAAAAGGCTTCTCCTTCAAAAGGCATAATTGACCCTGAGTTTAATTATTTAAAGATAGCAAAAGAATATGAAAAAGGAAAAGCGGATGCAATTTCTTGCTTAACGGAGCCTAAGTGGTTTTTAGGAAGTGATGAAATCTTTAAAGACATAAGAAAAAAGGTTTCACTTCCCATGCTTAGAAAAGATTTTGTGGTTGATGAATACCAGATTTATCAGGCTAAGCTACTTGGAGCAAATTGCATCTTGCTTATAGTTTCTTTACTTAACAAAGAAACCTTGGAAAAGTATATTAACTTAGCCGCTTCCCTTGGCTTAAGCGCATTGGTTGAGACCCACGATGAAGAGGAAATAAAGACAGCGCTTTCAGCCGGAGCCAAAATACTTGGGGTAAACAATCGAAACCTTAAGGATTTTAGCGTTGATTTAAACAATGCAAAGAGATTAAGAGAACTAATTCCTGAAAATGTAATATACGTAGCGGAGAGCGGAATAGCTTCTTTAGACGATGCAAAGATGTTAAAAGAAGCCGGAGCGGATGCCCTTTTAATAGGTGAATTTTTAATGAGAAGCGATGATAAGGCACTTTTAATAAAGAAAATTAAAGGAGCGGCAAAATGACAAAGATAAAAATTTGCGGTTTGTTTAGACCGGAGGATATAGATTATGTAAACCAAGCGAAGCCCGATTACGCAGGCTTCATCCTAAACTTTAAAAAGAGCCACAGATACATTGAGCCTGAAAGGGCGGTTGAATTAAGAAAAAACCTTGATCCTTCCATAAAAGCCGTAGGGGTGTTTGTGGATGAAGATTTAAAGGAAGTAATAAAAGCATCAAAGCTATTGAATTTAAATGTAATTCAGCTTCACGGTCACGAAGATAATGACTATATAGAGGTTTTAAAGGAGAGTACCGACATCCCAGTTTGGAAAGCTTTTAAAGTCAGAAGCGAAGAGGACTTGGTTAAGGCAAACTCTTCTTTGGCGGATATGGTAATTCTTGATAACGGGTACGGAACCGGGGAATGCTTTGACTGGAGCTTAATTACCCACTTTAGAAGAGAGTTTATTTTGGCGGGAGGCTTAACTCCTGAAAACATAGAAGGCGCCGTAAACTCATTCTATCCATACGGTGTGGACATATCATCGGGAGTTGAAACGGATAAACGTAAAGACAAAGAAAAGATAATTAAAGCGGTTAATGCAGTCAGAAACACGCAAAAGGGAGGAAGCAAATGAGCAAGGGTAGATTTGGAGTTCACGGAGGGCAGTACATTCCCGAAACATTAATGAATGCCGTAAATGAACTTGAAGAAGCATACAATCACTATAAAAACGATCCTGAGTTTAACAAGGAATTGGAGTTTTTATTAAATGAATATGCGGGAAGACCTTCAAGATTATATTATGCTGAAAAGATGACAAAGGACTTAGGTGGCGCAAAAATCTATCTTAAAAGAGAAGATTTAAACCACACGGGAGCTCATAAAATAAACAACGTTTTGGGCCAGGCTTTGCTTGCAAAGAAAATGGGAAAGACCAGATTAATAGCTGAAACGGGAGCCGGTCAGCACGGCGTTGCAACGGCTACGGCAGCAGCATTAATGAACATGGAATGTGTGGTCTTTATGGGGGAAGAAGACACAAAGCGCCAGGCCTTAAACGTATACAGAATGAGATTGCTTGGAGCGACAGTTATCCCCGTAAAAACAGGCACGGCTACTTTAAAGGATGCGGTTTCCGAAGCCATGCGTGAGTGGACTTCAAGAATAAGCGACACCCATTATTGCCTTGGCTCTGTAATGGGTCCTCATCCCTTCCCTACAATTGTAAGAGACTTTCAGGCTGTTATTTCAAAGGAAATAAAAGAAGAAATGCTTAAAAAAGAAGGCCGTCTTCCCGATGCTGTAATTGCTTGCGTAGGCGGAGGTTCAAATGCCATCGGAAGCTTTTATAACTTTATTGAAGATAAAGACGTGCGCCTTATAGGATGTGAAGCTGCGGGAAGAGGAATCGATACCTTTGAAACTGCGGCTACGATTAACACAGGAAGACTTGGAATCTTCCACGGCATGAAGTCTTATTTTTGCCAGGATAAAGACGGACAGATTGCCCCTGTATATTCTATTTCCGCAGGCCTTGACTACCCGGGAATAGGACCGGAGCATGCATACTTACATGATATAAAGAGAGCAGAGTATGTTGCGGTTACAGACGAAGAAGCGGTAAATGCCTTTGAATATCTTGCAAGGACGGAAGGCATCATTCCCGCAATCGAATCATCCCATGCTCTTTCTTATGCCATGAAGCTTGCCCCCACACTTTCTAAAGATAAGATTATTGTGGTTACGGTTTCAGGTAGAGGAGACAAAGACTGTGCGGCAATTGCCCGCTACAGAGGGGAGGATATAAATGAGTAGAATAAGTGAAGCATTTAAAAACGGCAAAGCCTTCATTCCCTTTATTACTTTGGGAGACCCCGATTTAGATACTACGGAAAAGATTATTATAGAAATGGCTAAAAACGGAGCCGACATAATCGAGCTTGGAATACCCTTTTCAGACCCTACAGCCGAAGGCCCCGTTATTCAGGAAGCAAACTTGCGCGCCCTTAAAGGCGGCATAAATACAGACAAGGTATTTGAGTTTACAAAGAAAATACGCTCACTCGTTAATGTTTCTTTGGTATATATGACTTATGCAAACGTAATCTTTTCTTACGGAAGCGAAAAATTCATTTCTAAGTGTAAGGAAGTTGGAATCGATGCAATCATAGTTCCCGATGTGCCTTTCGAAGAAAGAGAAGAGTTTCTGCCTTACTGTGAAAAGTACGGAATTGACTTTATATACTTAATCGCCCCCACATCAAATGAGCGAATTAAGATGATAGCAAAAGAAGCAAAGGGCTTTATCTACGTGGTTTCAAGCCTTGGTGTTACGGGGGTAAGAAGCAGCATCACAACGGATATATCTTCCATCGTTAAAAGTATAAAAGAAGAAACCGATGTGCCCTGTGCAATAGGCTTTGGCATTCAGACGCCGGATCAGGCTAAAGAAATGTCAAAAAGCTCGGACGGAGTAATTGTGGGATCTAAGATCATTAAGCTCTTACATGAAAACGAGGCCGAAGCTCCAAGTGTTATAGGAAAATATGTAAAAGAAATGAAGGAAGCAATGAACTAAAATTAGGCATTTGTTTTATTGACAATTAGTGTTTGATTTACTATCTTAGTGTCAGAAGAGTAAGCATAGGCTAACTCATAGAATAATAGATTATACAGGCATCTGGCATTATTACCAATGTTCTGTTTAGAATACTAAGGAGATTAATATGAACACTGTATTAGGATTATCTATCCCCTTTATAGGCACCACACTTGGCTCAGCCTGTGTGTTCTTAATGAGGGGCGAATTAAAAAAGAGCTTAGAGAGAGCTCTTTCAGGATTTGCGGCAGGCGTTATGGTGGCCGCATCTATTTGGAGCCTTATTATTCCAGCAATGGAGCAATCCGCCGGTATGGGAAAATTATCTTTTATTCCCGCAGTTATTGGCTTTTGGATTGGTATTGCATTCTTACTTTTACTTGACTGTGTAACACCTCACCTTCACATTTATGCTGAAAAGCAGGAAGGCCCAAGCAGTTCTTTAAAAAGAACCACTATGATGGTGCTTGCGGTTACACTTCACAATATTCCGGAAGGCATGGCTATAGGTGTTGTTTACGCGGCTTTTCTTTCAGGAACATCAGACATTACCGCAGGAGCGGCCTTAGCTTTGGCAATAGGTATCGCCATTCAGAACTTCCCTGAAGGCGCCATTATTTCAATGCCCCTTAGAGCAGAAGGCACATCTAAGGGAAGGGCATTTTGGCTTGGCACTTTATCAGGGGCTGTTGAGCCTGTGGCAGCCGTTGTTACAATTCTTGCAACAAGAGCAATAGGCACCATGCTTCCTTACTTACTTTCATTTGCGGCAGGCGCCATGATGTATGTGGTTGTGGAAGAACTTGTTCCCGAAATGGCGGAAGGAGAGCACTCTAACGTCGGAGTAATAATGTTTGCCGTGGGATTTACACTTATGATGGCATTAGACGTAGCACTAGGATAATAAAAAGCCCGATACTAAAAGGTATCGGGCTTTCTTTTGGGTGTAAGAAAAATCAACCTTGTTTCTTTCACTATTTAGATGTAGCATAGAGAATGTTTTAGACTAAAGATTTAGGAAAAGGCACTAAACTATAAAGGAAGGTGACCGTAAATGATGTTAGCTAACTATCACACACATACCGTAAGGTGCAAGCACGCTAAAGGCACAGAGCGTGAGTACATAGAAGCGGCAATAAAGGAAGGCTTTAAAACCTTAGGCTTTTCAGACCACACGCCGCAGCCATATCCTAAGGGATTTACATCCGGTATCAGAATGGATATGGACCAAATCGGCGATTACACAGACACACTTGTTAAATTAAGGGATGAATATAAGGGTCAAATAGAAATCCTGATTGGATACGAAGTAGAGTACACTTTAAAGTACTTTGACTCTCTTTTAAAAGAGCTTAGGCAATATCCCCTTGATTACATTATTCAGGGACAGCACTTTGTTAAAGACGAAGTTGAGGGAATATATGTAGGGCGTCCCAATGAGTCTGAAGAAAAGTTAAAAGAATATGTTGATTTTACAATCGAGGGCATGAAGACAGGTTTATTTACCTACTTAGCTCATCCTGATTTGTTTAATTTCGCGGGCCCCGATGATATATATCAAAAGCATATGAGAAGGATATTTGAAGCTTCTCTTGATTTAAACATTCCTTTGGAAGTAAACTTCTTAGGCTTTATAGAAGGACGTCACTATCCTTCAAAGCGTTTCTTTGAACTTACCAAAGAATACAATCCTCACATCGTTTTAGGATGTGATGCTCACGCCCCTGAGCAGCTTAAACAAGCCGAGCACGTTCCCGGTATGAGCGAGTTTTTAAAGGAATGCAATATAAAGGTAACAAACAACAATATAGTGACAATAAGAAATTGTAAATAAAGAAACAAATAGAAAAGCGAGTGTGGAGGAAGTCATCACACCCGCTTTTCACTTTATATTGAGGGGAAGTTTAATATGCGCTTTAGCCTTTAACCGCGCCGGCAGTCATACCGGAAATGAACAATCGGTTAAACACTATGTAGATTATGATCATAGGTATAAGGGAAATAGCTGTACCTGCAAGCATTAAGTTCCATGCGGAAGCAGTGGAGCCTGATGACTTAAGATGCATAATACCTACAACCAAAGGCATTCTCTTAGGATCCGTCATTGTAAATACCATGGGAAGCATGTAATCGTTCCATGAACTTCTGAAGGAAAGGATGGCAACCGTTCCCACGAGTGGTTTACATAACGGGAAAATAATACGTCTGTAAATTCCAAAAAACGAGCAACCGTCTATCTTTGCAGCTTCATCGATTTCTGTTGGAATGGATGTCACAAAGCCTCTTGCAATAAAGAGATTTGTTACGTTCATACCAAATACTCTGATTATTATTACGCCCCAAAGAGATTTATTTAAATTTACAAATTTCATAATCATCAAAAGAGGGTAGAGAGTAAGGGTACCAAGGGATACAAACATTGAAGAAATCATAAAGTAAAAGATTAATTCCTTGCCCTTAAATTTACCTCTTGAAAAAGCATATCCGCAGATTGTACTTGAAAGGATGGAGCCTATTACACAGAAAAAAGAAAGAAACACGCTGTTTTTTGTGTAAGTGGAAAAGTCTGCAAGCTCCCAGGCTTTCTTGTAGTTTTCAAACACGAAATGCTTAGGAAATAAAGTGTTACCCGTAGTAAGCACTTCCATGTTGCTTTTAAAGGAAGACATGAAGGTAAAAAACACGGGGAAAAAGCTTATTACAAAGAATATAGCCAAAAATATGTAAATAATTGAATTAGAAAGGTTTCTTTTTGCTTTTATCATACCTGCCTCCTAGCCTTCCAATTCCTTAAGCTTCTTTGTGGCCTTTAAGTAAATGATGGTCACAATGCCAAGGAAGATGGCGGTAATAAGAGCCATTGCCGAAGCATAGCCTATTTCGATATTTCGTCCGCTCTTTCCGAAGAAGGATTTATAAATATAAGTCATTACCACTTCAGTGGTGCCTCCGGGCTGACCGTTTGTACATGAAATAACAAGGTCACAAACCTTAAGGCTTCCTACGATTGCCATAAGAAGGATTGACTGGAAAATCGGTGCAATCATGGGAAGAGTGATTTTAAAGAAACACTTAGGTCCCGTAGCTCCGTCGATTGCGGCACATTCATAAAGCTCTTTTGGAATACTTTGTAAAGCCATAAGGAAGAAAATCATGTTGATTCCGTAATTTTGCCAAACGGAAGCGATTCCCAAAATAAGCATGGCCTTTGATTTAGTGTTAAACCAGTTAATGGGCTTTGTGATAATGCCTAAATTCTGAAGCATTGAGTTTATCATGCCGTTATATGATGCAAACAGCAAAGAGAAGATAAGTCCTATGATTGCTGCTGATATAATGGCGGGCATGAAAAGGGTTACTCTAAAGAAAGAAACCCCCTTTAATTTTTTATTTAAAAATACAGCCAAAAGTAAAGCCAAGGGGATTTCTACGGCAAGCTTACCAAGAGATAAAACCACCGTATTAACCAAAGACATCCAAAAGTCAGGCTCTCTTTGAAAGATTCTTACGAAATTTGCAAGTCCGGTAAATTTTGCATCGCCAAAGCCTGTGTAATTAGTAAAGGCATAGCGAAGAATATAGACGATTGGGACATAGGAAAAGATTATGAAGCCGATTAAGAAAGGCAAAATCATCAAAAAGGCCTGCATGTTGTCTTTGCTAATTCTTTTAACCCTTACTTTTCCTCCGGTTTCATTTTGTTTGCTCATATATAAACTCCTTAAAAATAAACATAAAAGCGTGCATCCGTGGCATGCTTACTACGGATGCACACTCTTTGCTTAATTAGTCTCTTGTAACTTTATAGCCGTCACCTGCTATGTATTCTTTACGAACTTCTTCATCCAAGTTTGCAAGGCCTCCGTTCAAACGATCGTCAAGATCCTTTAATACGGTAGCTGCATCTTCTGAGAAACCACCTGATAAAAGCTTAGCCAATGTTTCTCTTGCTGATAATCCTTCGTAAGAGATAACGCCCTTAGGATCGGACATTCTTAAAATGAACTGGTTATCCTTAAATGTAGAGAATTCCTTCCAACCCTTGATAGCAGAGTCTTTTGAAAGACCTATTACAGAGCCTCTGTAAGGAATGTACATACCCTGTTCATACATGGGAGCAAGGTTTTCATCTGCATAGAAGAATTCAAGTACAGTAGCAATCTTTGAAGGATCCTTTGATTCAAGTGCCTTTTTAGCAACGCCTAAGATGTTTACGGCTCTTGTCATTTCTTTGTATTCATAACCTGTATCCTTGATTGCAGGGGGATCGCATACTTCCCAGTTGCAAACTGCAGGGAACTGTTCTGTGTAAACTGCTACGTCGAAAGAAGCTGCCATAACGATACCTACATGACCTGCAGCAAACTGAGCTCTTGCTGTATCTGCGTCCATGTTTTCGTATCCGGGGAATACGCTTCCGTCATCAATCATTCCCATAATGTTTTCAATAATGGGAAGACCGTCTGAATATCTGTAAGAACCTGTTACTGCATCGTATCCAAAGTGTCCCAAAGAAGCTGCTGATACGCTGTAGATGTAGTGGTCAAGAGTCCAACCGCTCTGAAGAGCAAGGAAGTAACCGTATGCTTCTCCGTTACTTGCTTCTGTAATAAGCTTTGCGTCTTCTCTTACTTCATCCCAGGTCTTGGGAGCATCTTTAATGCCTGCCTTATCAAAGAGGTCTCTGTTGATGATCATCTTGTAAGACTCGATGCTGTAAGGAAGAGTGTAGATTTTATCGTTAAATACCTGATCACCTACAATAAGGTCCTTCTGATCGTATTTTCCAAGTAATGATTCGCTTCCGGGAAGATCAGAAATGGGAACCGCATAACCTGCTGTTACGTACTGAGCGAAGGTGTTTGATGAAGGGCTGAAAAGATCGGGACCGTCGTTAGCCATTAAAGCTACGTTGATTGTGTCTGCGTAGTCGGAACCATAAACGGTGTATTCAATCTTGATACCCTTTTCTTTACCGATTGTGTTGTTAAATTCTTCAATCTGAGCATCTCTCATTGTCTTTGAGTGAGCACTGTCAGACCAGACTGTTACTACCTGCATCTCTGATGCGGGTGAAGCTTCTTCTGTTGTAGAAGCTGTTTCTGTTGTTGTTTCGCTTGCAGCAGCGGGTTGAGATTCAGGTTCGGAAGAAGTTGAACCGCATCCTGAAAGGCCCATTGCGCAAAGAGAAGCAGCAAGCAATAATGCTACAATTTTTCTTTTCATGTTTACCTCCCAAAAAGAATAAAAGTTTTTTACGCTTTCATTATATTTTCAAAATTCGTAATAAAGTAGGCAGAAAAACCATACACCATTTATAGGAAAAAGGGGCTTTAGAGCCTATAAAAGATGAAATTTTTTACACCTTTTTAACAATTTGAAGCTGTAGTATAATATAGTCTGCGTATTTTAGATTACTTATTATAATAAATTTGGCTTTATGGGTTTGTTTTCGGGGGAAAATAAAGAGTAAGCTTTAAGAAGGTGTTTTATGGCCATAAGTGTTTTACTACTTATAATAAGCGCAATTGTACTTATCTTTTTAGTGCCGCATTCAAGATACGGCCTTCCCATGTTTTTCATTATTTTCGGGGTGGTGCTTGCCACACTTTCCGTATTGTTTCAATACTATTCATCATCAAGCTATGATCCCCCTTTGTACCTTCCATTCAGAGACTTTGATATTTACTTATACAGGACCATAGGAAGAAACATTAAGCTTCCCATGGGCATCATCCAGACCCTAAGAAACTTAGGGGTTGTGATTTACCTTATCGGAATCTCAGCCTTAATAGATATAATACGTACAAACATAAAGCAGGGAAAAAGAAAGAAACCTGCCTTTGAAACCTGGATTTCAAGAGGTGTCGGCCTTGTTCTTTGCCTTTTGTACTTTTTCTTTTACAGTAACAAAACTGCCTACAAAGCATACCTTTTATATTATAGGGTAGCTCCCGCTTCAAGAAAAAGCGTGGAAGTGTGCTTATCAGTCATTCATGTGACATTTTGCGTAGTGATAGCTTTGTTTATGTTTTATCCACTGGTACTTTTTTTACTAAATGTCATAAAGAAAAACGTTACCTGCTTTACAAACACCGTAATTATCCTTGTATCAAGCGTTACCGTTACAAATGTGTGCTTTTATTACTTCCTCTTTTTGGGAATCTTTAAAAACACCACAAAGGACGTGTTTAAAAACGGATTCTGGTTCTTTAATAAGATTAACAAAATCCCCAATCTATACTTAAGCGTTTATCCATTATTTGCTTTGGCAATGCTTATTTTTATAGTGCTTAGCATAAACGGTTTCTTTGACCTTGACCTTGTGTCTTACTCACAAAACAGAATTTTAAAAAAGCAGATAGATAACTTAAACTATAATCTTAAAGACTTTTTTCATTCGGAAAAGAACCTTATGTTCTCTGTAAACATCCTTGCAAACGAGGCTTTATCCGATTATGGAAGTGTGGAAGGAAAAGAAAAGTTACAAAGAATTGTGGATATTTCCAATAAGCAAATGACTACTCTTTCAGAGTCATTAAATTCTATTAAGCTACTTAGCAACATAAAGAAAAATGCCGTAGATATAAAGAAAATAACCGATGAAGCAATTAGCAGTGCCAATATCCCCGAGGGTGTATCGCTAATTAAAAACTATTGTCCCTTCGATGTTCTTTGTACCTTAGATCCCTATCACACAAAGCATGCACTTTCTAATCTGATAATGAATTCTCTTGATTCATTGGCTATGGCAGAAACCGATGATAAAAAAATCGAAATCACAATAGATGCAAGTAAAGAGTGGGTTTACTGGTCACTTTACGATAACGGGACAGGGCTTGATAAAAGAAGCGTAAAGAAATACATGATGCCTTTTGTTTCAACAAAATCAAAGAACACCAACTGGGGTATCGGCCTTCCCTATGCCTTCAGAGTTATAAGCACCCAGCTTGGGCAAATGAAGATAAGGGGAAGCAAAGTTCCCGGTAAAAAATATGCACTGGTAGAAATACTCTTACCAAGGAGAAGAAACGATAATGGAAAAAATCAAAATCCTGATAGCTGACGATAACAGGGAGATAAGAGATTATTTTGCGAATATATTGTCAAGAGAGCCTGACATGGAAGTGGTGGGCTGCGTGGCATCGGGAATTGATGCAATAAACTTTGCAGATGAAAATGCTCCGGACATTATCCTAATGGATATTCAGATGGAGACTCGAACCGCAGGAATCGATGCTGCCACTAAGATTTTAAAAAAGCATACGGACACAAAGATAATAATCCTAACCATACTTGAAGATGACGACCTTTTATTTGCGGCTTACTGCGCAGGGGTTATGGACTATATCATTAAGACAGACTCCATAAGCCAGGTGCTTAATTCAATCAGAAATGTATATAAAAATCAGCTTATTTTAAGACCTCAGTATGCTGAAAAAATAATAGAAGAGTTAAGCCATGTAAAAGAGCAAAAGCAAAGCTTAATTTACTTTATGAATATTCTTACAAAGCTTTCAAACTCGGAGTTTGAAGTCCTTAAAAGCTTATACATGGGAATGACTTATAAGCAGATTTCGGAAATAAGATATGTTTCAACCGTCACAATCAAAAGCCAGATTCATTCCATACTTAAAAAGTTTGGCATGAGAAGCATAAAAGAAGTCATAAAAGAGCTTAAAACCATAGGCTTTGAGCAGATAGTTGATAAGTGTAGATAATTGTGACATTTTTGAAAGAAATATGTAAGCAGATTCGATGGAGTGTAAGAAGATTAATTTGTATCATAAGTACATAAGATAAAGCAAAGGAGACAGCACTTATGAATACAAAGAAAAAATACTTAAACATCCCCATGGTAGAAAACCTTTACAACAGAAATTACTGCAAGGAACTTGCACTTAAAATTATAGATGATGAAACAATTACAGGAATGAGCAAAGCGCAGCTTGCGGTTGAAATTTTCGCACACGCTTACATTTATTATAACTTCCCTTTGATTCCCGCAATCTTACGCAAGATGAGAGCATTTAAGTCAGTGTACAGAAGCGTTGAAGACGGTGTAGACCTTGAAGACAACGGAGATTCACTTGTAAGAAGAATCGCTTATCGCGTTATCTGGTGCCTTCCTAAATTTTTAAGAGTAGCAACAGCATAAAGAAAAGTACGGCAGGTCGAAAGACCTGCCCTTTTTTAATTGTAGCCTGTCTTATTTTGTGCTACGATTAGTCAGGAAAATTTTATTAGAGGAAATAAAGATGGCTAAGAAAAACATCAGATTTTACTTTTCTTTATGGACAGTTAAAATAATGCGCTTATCTATGAAGGCGCTTGGAAAGAACGCGGCACATTTACCGGGCAAGTTTGCAATTAAGCTTTGCCCTAATTTTATTGAACTTATGGATAAGCCAAAGCACACAATCGGCGTTACAGGCACAAACGGAAAGACCACCGTTTCTAACTTGCTTGTGGACATGCTTGAAGCTTGCGGCCACAAAACAACTAACAACCGTTTGGGTTCAAATATGAGAGAGGGCGTTGCCAGTGCTTTAATCGCTAACTCTACCATTACCGGTAAGTCTAAAAACGACTGGGCGGTTCTTGAAATAGATGAGCGAAGCTCAATGCATATATATCCTTATTTAAAGCCTGAATATGTTATTTGCACAAACCTTTTCAGGGATTCAATCTTGCGTAACGGAAGTCCTGAATACATTCAGAAAATCGTTTCTGATAACATGCAAAAAGAAACCAAGTTAATCTTAAATGCGGATGACTTGATTTCAGGAAGCGTAGCACCTGAAAATCCCAGAATTTACTATTCTATCAGAAGACTTCCTTCTGACACTGAAAAGTGTGAAAACATTGTAAATGACTGTCAGATCTGCCCTAAGTGCGCCACAAAGCTTGAATACGAGTATGTGCGCTATCATCAAATCGGTAAGGCTCATTGCCCTAAATGCGGATTCTCATCCCCTAAGCCTGATTATGATGCGGAAGTTAACTTTGATAAAAACACAATGGTTATATATGAAAAGAATGCAAAAGAAGAGTACGAGCTTTTAAACAACAGCATTTTCAACATTTATAACCAGCTTACAATTACGGCTTTACTTAGAGAAGTGGGCATAAGCGCTGATAAAATCAGAGAAAGCCTTAAAAAGATTTCTCTTCCCGACTATAGATACACAAAGTTTAGAGTGGGAAACATCGATGTGGTTGATATGATGGCAAAAGAACATAACCCTATCGCTTGTTCGGTTGTCTTTGACTATGTGTCCAAAGAACCGGGAAGAAAGGAAGTATTGTTCTTACTTGACGATGAGACTCCAAAGGAGAGCATGTGCTGGATTTATGATTGCGACTATGAAAAGTTAAATTCAGACCTTATTAAGCACATAATAATCCCCGGCTCTCGTTCTTTAGACCAAAAGATGCGACTTTTAATGGCAGGTGTGCCTGAAGAAAAGATCATTATCGACATGCAGGATATGGAAGCTCCAGATTACCTTGAATTTGAAAACACAGATACAATCTTTGTGCTTCATCAGCACTGGAAACCTGAAGTTGATAAAAAGGTTGTGGCTAAAATAAAAGACTTACTTAATAAACATTTCGGGGAGGAGGCTTAATATGGAAAACGAAAAGATTATCATTGAAGAGCTTTTCCCTGAAATAGCAAACTTATACGGTGATACGGGAAATGTACGCTATTTAAAAAAGTGCCTTCCCGATGCTGAGTTTGTGGAAGACTATCTTAACGAAGAGCCTTCCTTTGTAAGCAAGAAACCTTCATTAATCTACATGGGACCTATGTCGGAGCACGCACAGGAACTTGTAATTGACAGGTTAAAGCCTTATAAGGAGCGCTTAGAAGAGCTTATTAACGACGGCGTTGTGTTTCTTTTAACAGGAAATGCCGCTGAAGTATTTTATAAAGAAATTGAAAATGAAGACGGAAGCAAGATTCCCTGCTTAAATATCTTTGATTTTGTGGCAAAAAGAAAGATGTTTAACCGCTATAACCGTCATGTAATGGGAGACATGGATGGCATCACAATTGTTGGATACAAAAACCAGTTTACCCATTCATATGGAGACAACTCAAAGGGATATTTCTTTAAGGTAGAAAGAGGAGACGGCCTCTGCCCGGGTAACGAGTTTGAAGGAGTGAGAAAAAACAATTTCTTTGGCACCTACTTGCTCGGTCCTATATTGATTCAAAACCCCTATTTTACAGAATATGTACTAAAGTTAATGGGGGTAAAAGAACCCACACTTGCCTTTAAAGACACTATCATAGCGGCATATGATAGAAGATTAAAAGAATACAAGGAATTTGACTTTCCAATTATTTAGTCAAAAAAGGGAGAAGTTATGAGAAGCATTAAAAGCGTATACAAAGTCGGACACGGACCTTCAAGTTCACATACTGTAGGTCCTTACAGAGCCGCAAAGATTTATAAAAACAAGCATAAGGATGCGGATTCTTTTTCCGTGTGCTTATACGGATCTTTAGCCTGCACAGGTGAAGGACATTCAACGGCCAAAGCCATTAAGTCTGCAATCGAAGATATTGTCATTGAAATTGACAGAGAAAAAACAGACTTAAAGCATCCAAACACCATGGTGTTTAAGGCTTACAAATCAGGAAAAGTGATAGATGAATCAACCATTTATTCTATCGGTGGCGGCTCCATCAGATTTGAAAATAACGACGGAGACGACTTTGTTGAAATCTATCCTCAGAAAAACTTTACGGGCATGTTAAAGACCTGCAAAAAAGAAGGCCTTAGCTTACCTGAGTTTGTGTATAAGTCTGAAGGCGAAGAAATAAAAGACTTTTTAAAAGAAATCTGGCACGCCATGGAATCGGAAGTTGAAAGAGGCCTTTTAAAAGAAGGCGAGCTTCCCGGAGGTTTAAAGATTACAAGAAAAGCAAAGCTTTTAAACGAAAGGCGATGCTACAACGAGAGCCCCGATGTAACAATGAACAGAAAGATTTCGGCCTATGCCTATGCCTGCAGCGAAGAAAATGCTGATGAAGGCCTTGTGGTGACGGCTCCCACCTGCGGAAGCTGCGGCGTTATCCCCGCTGTTTTATATTACATGAGGCACGATAAAGGCTTTCCCGAAGATGAGATTATAGATGCTTTAAGCGTAGCCGGTCTTATGGGAAACGTTATTAGGACAAATGCAAGTATTTCAGGCGCCGAGTGCGGTTGCCAGGCAGAAATCGGAAGCGCCTGCTCAATGGCTGCGGGAGCCCTTGCTTGCTTATATAAGTTAAACCTTGACCAGATTGAATATGCTGCTGAAATCGCAATGGAGCACCATTTAGGCCTTACCTGCGACCCCGTAAATGGTCTTGTGCAGATACCTTGTATAGAAAGAAACGCGGTTGCCGCAATGAGAGCCATTAATGCCGTAGATTTATCGAGATTTCTTTATGAAACAAGAAAGATTTCTTTTGACGATGTGGTTGATACCATGTATAAAACAGGAAAAGATTTAAGCGAAAAATACAGAGAAACCGCCCATGGGGGACTGGCTGCTTTGTACGGAGAAAACAAGTAAACTAAAACCGGAGGGATTATGTATTCATTTGATGCAAAAAAGGCCACTGAAGGCGTAGTTAATTGGATTAAAGATTTCTTTAAAGAAAACGGACCCGGATGCAATGCGGTGCTTGGAATATCCGGAGGTAAAGATTCTTCCGTTACAGCGGCTCTTTTGGTTAAGGCCCTTGGTAAAGACAGAGTTATAGGTGTGCTTATGCCAAAGGGAGAGCAACCGGATATTGATATGGCTAGGCTCCTTGTTAATCACCTTGGCATTAAGTCTTATGAAATAAACATAAAAGATGCGGTTTCAGGCGTAGAAAACGAGATTTCAAAGACTGATTTAGAGTTTTCGACGGTGGCTAAAACAAACCTTCCTCCAAGAATCAGAATGGCAACGGTTTATGCCGTAAGCCAGTGTGTAAACGGAAGAGTGGCAAATACCTGCAATATGTCTGAAGACTGGGTGGGATACTCCACAAGATACGGAGATTCCGTAGGGGATTTTAGCCCCCTTTCAAATTTCACAGTTACTGAAGTTAAAGAAATCGGAAGATACCTAGGGCTTCCAAATGAACTTGTTGATAAAGCCCCCGCAGACGGCCTTTGCGGTAAGACGGATGAAGATAACTTAGGCTTTACCTATGCTGTTTTGGATAGATACATAAGAGAAGGCATTTGCGAAGATGAGAAAACAAAAGAAAGAATCGACATGCTTCATAAAAAGAATCTTTTTAAATTACAATACATGCCTTGCTATAAGCCCGAATAAATAAAGATTGTTAATATAAATGTAATGTATAACCCATATAATTTCCTTTGTAAACAAGAGGATTTCATATGGGTTATATTTTTTCGATTTCAGTTTTAATACTTTTATTCTGTTTAATAATTGTTATTTCTTTTTTGTCATTTAAAAAGAAGACTCATTTAGGCAATCTGCAGGGAGATGCTTTGATTGCCTGTTTTCTTTTGCTCGGAAGTTATGCTTTAAATGTTCAGATAGATAAAATTGAAGCAAAGGAAATCTTTTGCTCTCTTCAGTTTGTCTTTGCAGACATGATGCTTTTTATCACCCTTCTTTTGGTGTACGAAATAGCAGAAAGAAAACGCAATATTATTGCGATATCGATTTTAGGCGTGGGCCAGATAATAGATGCAACAATATTTTTAACAAACAGATCCCATCATCTTTGGGGTAACTATTCAATCAGCACCGGAAGAAACATTAAATATGCGGTATTGGTGCCTAAAACAGGTCTTTTAGTCAGCATTATCTATGTTTTTATAATGCTTTCTTTAATGGTCTTTGCTCTTCTTGTTAAGATCAGAAAAAGTTCAAAGCTTTACAGAACCAGGTACGTAGAATCACTTATAATCGTGCTTTTGATGGTTGCTTTGCTTATTTACAGTTTCACCCAAAGCGGAAAGAAATACGGATTATTTGCGCCTATTGCAACCGTATTGGTGCTTTCCTTCTATTACGTATCATACTGCGCATCCCCATTAAGTGTTTTAAAACAGATAGGCGGTTTTGTGGATTCTAACATCCTTGATGCCATTATCATTTACGATCACCACGGAAAACTTTTAAGGGCAAACAACAATGCGGTTTCTTTGTTTGATTCAAAGGCTGAAATGGCTTTAAAAGATGAGCTTTTAAAGAAGTTTCAGCTAGAAGATAAAGAAACGGTAGTGTGGAAAGAGATTAAGCAAAATCATTACGAAATCCACTATAAGCCCATTTATGACGACAAAAATATCTTTGTTGCAAGCGTATTTACCTTCCATGACATAACGGAGAATGTATCAAGAATCGAAAAAGAACATAAAATGGCTACATTCGACCAGCTTTCAAACAGCTTTAACAGAAGCGGTTTCCTGGAAGCTTGCAGGAAGGTCCTTGAAGATACCGAAAACGATACAACCTATGCCTTATTAATAAGCGGTATCGTGAATTTTAAAGGTATAAATTCCTTATACGGAAGCAACTTCGGAGATAAGGTTTTAATCGGAATGGCCGAAAGCCTTCACTCCCTTCACCACAAATTTGAAATGATTTACGGACGTACGGCGGAAGGAAAGTTTACAAGCTTAATTCCCTTTGAGTACGTTGACACGGTGGTTGAGGAGCTATCAAAACTTACCGTTGAAGGAGAAGACCACTCAAAGATTCACATCGATATCTGTAACGGCTTTGTGGTCATGAATGACAAAAAGCGCCCCATAGGCTACTACTATGAAAGAGCTTTGCTTGCCCTTGATAAGTGTAAGAAGAAAGTGGATACTCCGGTTTTGGAATACACAAAAGAAATGGCGGAAGAGCAAAGAAGATATCAGCTTATGCGTGAAGAAATGCGAGCTGCCATCGATAAAAAAGAGTTCTTCATTGTGCTTCAGCCTCAAATTGACATGAAAGAAAACAGGGTGTGCGGAGCGGAAGCTTTGGTTAGATGGAATCATCCTATTTTGGGACTTGTTTTCCCGGGAGATTTTATCCCCTTGTTTGAAGATAACGGATATATCACTAAGCTAGACAGATATGTGTGGGAAGAAACTGCATCAACAATAAGAGAGTTTATGGACAGAGGCGTTTATGACGGACATATTTCCATAAACGTATCAAGAGTTGATATCATGAGTTTTGACGTTTGCGACTTCCTTATAAACTTAGTTGAAAAGTACAAGATTCCCGTTGAGAAGCTTCACGTGGAAGTAACGGAAAGTGCACTTGTAAACGGTAAAGATTCACTTGTATCAACCCTTGAAAAGTTAAGAGAATATGGCTTTATAGTAGAAATCGATGACTTTGGAAGCGGCTATTCGTCCCTTAACTCCCTAATGCACATTCCTTTCGATGTTGTAAAGCTTGATATGGTATTTATGAGGGAACTTACAAAAGCTGAAAAGGATGAAATCATTATAGGCTCCATAGCAAAGATGATTCACGACCTTCACGCATCGATAGTAGTGGAAGGTGTTGAAAATCAGGATAATGTGGACATGATTCATCGATTCAAAGGCGACGTATCTCAAGGATACTTTTATTCAAAGCCCATACCTAAAGAAATATTCCTTGAGTACGTATCTAACTTTAAATAAGAATAAGCGTAACTTATGCGACCAGTTTACATAAGTTACGCTTTCTTTTTGCCTTTTTTCCTTTGTTGAAAAAGCCTTTAAATTCTGACATAATTACTAGCGTAAGACACTTAAGGACAAAGAAACGATGAATCCAAGACTATTTAAAAGAGTTATTTTTAATACAGTAATGGTTCTTTCTCTTATACTGTTTGCCGCAGTATTAAGAGCAATCAGTGTGTCCTCACAGTATGCAAGAGACTCTGTAAACATATTTGTTTTTATCATATATGAAAGTCTTTTGGCTTATTGGGGCTTAAACGTAATGAAAAGGATCATGAACATGGAAGTAAGAAGATACATGCTTGTTTCCTGTTTTGCAATGATCGTTTGGGTGGTTATAAGAACTATAAAATGGTATGTGGTTGCCTCCGTTGATATCGAACGGTTTCTTTGGTATTGCTACTACATTCCCCTTCTGACACTATCATATTGTGTATACATGGCGGCAGACACTCTTTCGGAAAAGAACGAAGAGTTCTTTGCTCTTAGAAAAGCCATTATCTTTACAATAACCGTCTTTATGGGTGCATTTGTGCTTACAAACGATATCCACAGGATGGTTTTTCAGGTTACAAAGGATTCGGCTGACGGCGCTCATTTATTGGGTTATTACATAGTTTCTGCCTGGATAGGAATCCTTATTCTGTGCGCCATTTTAAGGCTTCCCAAATATACGGATGTTAAATTTGATATAAGAAGGCTCACCCCTTACGCCGTTGTGACATTGGGCCTTGCTTATTGCCTTATTTATTTCTTTAAAGAATTGAACGGAATAAGAGTGTTCGTTGAATTTACGGCAGGGTATTGCGTATTTGCCATAGGCTTCTGGGAAAGCCTTATTTTAACCGAGATGATACCTTCAAACATGGAGTATCGCTGGTGCTTTAACCATTCAGGAGCAAAGGTAAGCGTTGTTGATAACAAAGGCCGCACCAGATACGCTTCTTTTGACGCAAGAAGCCTTACGGATTACGAAATAAACGAGCTTAAAAGCCACAGACTTATAAAGCCTAATGAAGGAACGGAGCTTCTTTCCATGCCTATTCGTGGAGGATACGCAATCTGGGAAAGAGACGTAAATGAAATCCACAAAGCATACACAAAGCTTCTTGAAACCAAAAACGCCATAAAAGAAGCAACCGCGACTTTGGAAGAAAACATTGAAATAGAGAAAAAGCAGCAAAGGATTGCCGCTAAAAACCATTTATACGACATCACATTTTCTAATGTTTCTGAAAAGCTAAAATACCTTGATAATCTGATTAAATATGCAGGCGCCGAGGAAGACTCTGTTGCTTTAAGAAAGCTTTTAATAAAGATAGACTTATGCGGTGTATTTATAAAAAGAAAAAGTAACCTTCTTTTATTAAGTGAGCAGGACATTGGCGACTTTACCGATGAATTAAAGCTTTGTTTCAGGGAATCTTTTGATAACCTAAATGACGCAGGTCTTGAAGCCGGCTTTGTGTTTAACAATATTTCAGACTTAGATTATCCCATGGCAGATTTAATTTACGAAATATTTGAAGAAGCCATAGAGGCGTACATCGACTACATTAAGTCTGTTACCGTAATACTTGCAAAGAGCGAATTTTCCTTTAGGCTTACCGCAAATCTTTTATATAAGGATGATGTGGCATCACCCGTTTCAAAGGAATTTAAGTTAAAAGACAAAGGCGTTGTTAGCCTTGAATTTGAAAACACAAAAGAAGACATTACCCTTTCTTTTGACATATACGGTCCCAAGGAAGGAGGTAGCAAAGCATGACACTTGTAGAACTTGCAGAAATTGTTGCTTCCATAATTGTGGTCTTGATGGCTGTGCTTATCGTACAAATTTTTGTTAAGTGGTACAGGGCAAGGAGAGCATGGTCCGCATTTATAAATGCCGCGTTCTTCTTTATGGGCTTCCTAGAATACAGAATCTGCCTTGAAATTATAAGAGGCAACGAAATGCCCGAATATTTATCCCGCTTTTTAAAGCTTCCCATGGATTACTTTTTCTTAATCCCTGCGGTTATGGCTATGTACTGCGTGATAAGTCTGGTGGTTGAAATAAGGCTTGCCCGCACTTCCATTTCCCGTTCTTCAATCTTTAATGCGGTAAACGAAGTTGACTGCGGAATGATTTATTTTGACAGAACCGGAAGAATCATTCTTACAAACAGAAAAATGGCTGCCTTATCAAAGCGCATTTTTAAGTATTATCCTTATAACGGAAACAAGTTTTGGGAAGATATAATTTCTTTTGAAAAAAATGACGTTTGTAAACGAATTGACTTTACCCAGAGCCCCGCATTTTTGTTTAAGGACGGAACAGTCTGGAGCTTTAACAGAGGCCTTATAAAGGATACTGATTGTAACTACAATGAAATCCTTGCTAAGGATGTGACTGTCCTATATAAGCAGACCCTTAATGCGGAGAAAGAGAACAAGCGCTTATCAACCCTTCAAAAGAGCCTTGGAAGAGTGCTTAGAAGCATTTCCGAAACAGGAAACGACGAAGAGCTTCTTAACTATAAAATCCGTATTCACGATGAGCTTGGAAACGCAATATTAAGGACAAGAAAAGCCTTAAGAAGTGATGACATTTCAAAAGAAAGCGTTCAGAATATAGTTTACGGATGGGCAAACACCATAGGCGCTTTTGAAAAGAACCTTTTGGAGAGTAAGACAAACGAAGGAAGCGGCTATGCAGACCTAGTTTCTCAGGCTAAGTCCTTTAACGTAAACCTTGAATTTAAGGGTAACTTCCCTAAGGAAGACCCCTTGGCGGTAAGGCTTGTAAGAGAGACAATGTATAATTCAATCCGTCACGCATACGCCGACAACATTACGGTAAACACCTTGGAGAGGCCCGATTCTTACCATATTCAGATTTCAGATGACGGAAAGAAAAAGGTTGATTCAATTAAAGAAGGCGGCGGACTTTCTTCTTTAAGAAAAGCAATTGAAGAAAGAAACGGCGAACTAAAGATAATAGCAAACGGTAGAGTAAGAATATTGGCAATACTTAAAAAATAACTTGAAACGGAGACTAAAATGACAAATGTATTGATAGTGGATGATGCTGCCACAATCCGAATTCTTTTTGAAAGAATAATAAACGAAAGTAAAGATTATAATCTTGCAGGGTCTTTGGAAAACGCAAATGCGGCTCTTCCCTTTTGCATGCGTACAAGCGTTAACCTTGTAATCATGGACGTTTACACAAAGAACAGAGAAAACGGTCTTGAAGCCGCAAAGAACATAAAGAAAGAGTTTCCCGACATTAAGATTATAATTGCCACAAGCCTTCCCGAAGCTTCTTTCTTAGAAAAGGCAAAAGAAGCCGGATGCGAGAGCTTTTGGTATAAAGAGCTTGGAGAGTTTGGGCTTCTTGATATCATGAACCGTACAATGAACGGAGAGCATGTATATCCCGATTCTACACCCGCAATCACCATAGGAAATGCAAAAAGCGTAGAGTTTACACCTATGGAAATGAAGGTTTTAAGAGAGCTTTGTAACGGTAAGCTAAACAAAGATATTGCGGAAGACTTATGCATGAGTGAAAATACCGTTAAGTTTCATATAAACAACATGCTTCAAAAGGCAGGATATTCAAATCGCTATCAGCTTGCCATCGATGCGGTGGAACAGAAGCTGATTGTTCCGGGATTTTAATCAAAATACATAAAAAACCACCCATTAAGGTGGTTTTTTTTATTAAAATCTTTGATATTCTTGAGAATGTACGATACAATACCTATGAGGCAAATTAGGGTTAAACTCTAAAGGCGAAAGGAGATACTAAATGGGATTAATTAAATCTGTTTTAGGTGTTGCCGGACAGGCAGCAATGAGCACACTTCAGGATCAGTGGAAAGAGTTCTTTGTTTGTGACTCAATGGATGAAAGTGTATTGGTTACAAAGGGAATTAAGCGTTCTAAGAATAACAAGGGTTCTGACAACGTAATTTCAAACGGATCAGGAATCGTAGTAGCAGACGGTCAGTGTATGATTATCGTTGAGCAGGGTAAGGTAGTTGAAATCTGTGCCGAGCCCGGTCAGTTTACATACGATACTTCATCAGAACCTTCAATTTTTGCAGGTAATTTGGGAGAAAGCATCGTTGAATCCTTTAAGACAATGGGTAAGCGTTTCACATTCGGTGGCGATACCGCAAAGGATCAAAGAGTTTATTATTTTAATACAAAAGAAATCATTGACAATAAGTTCGGTACCGCAAACCCCGTAAACTTTAAGATCAGTGATAAAGAAATCGGATTAAACTTAAACATCACACTTAAGTGTTCCGGTATCTACACATATAAGATTGTAGATCCTCTTCTTTTCTACACAAACGTTTGCGGTAACGTAGAAAATCAGTACAGAAGAGATAAGATTGATTCTACATTAAAGGCTGAATTTATCGCTTCACTTTCAACAGGTCTTGCAGCATTATCCGCTCAAGGAATGATGCCCGACCAGATTACAGGCGACAATCCTCTTTTGGCTGATGCCATGAGAGAAGCTTTATCCGATAAGTGGACAAAGTTAAGAGGTATTTCAATTGTAAGCATTGCAATGGCACCTCCCGTAGTAAGCGACAAGGATCTTCAGCTTATTCAGGATGCTCAGAGAGCAGCTTTCAATTCAAACGCAAATATGGCTGCAGGTACATTGGTTTCAGCACAGGCTGATGCTATGAGAGCAGCTGCAAATAATGCAAACGGCGCAATGAACGGCTTTATGGGAATGAACATGGCTCAGGGAATGGGCGGCGTAAACGCAGCTTCACTTTTCCAGATGGGTCAGCAACAGCAGGCTCCCGCAGGCCAGAGTGCACAGGTTCAGGGTTGGACATGTTCTTGCGGCGCAGTTAACCAGGGCAATTTCTGCTCATCATGCGGAGCAAAGAGACCTGCAGGCGCACCTTTATACAAGTGCGACAAGTGCGGTTGGACACCGGAAGATCCCACAAATCCTCCTAAGTTCTGTCCTCAGTGCGGCGATCCCTTTACAGATGACGACAAACAGTAAAATCGGAGATTAAAATGGCAGACTTACAGGAATATAAATGCCCATGCTGCGGCGGGGCGATTGAATTCAATTCGACACTTCAAAAGCTTAAGTGTCCTTTCTGCGACACTGAGTTTGAGATGGACGCCTTAAAATCTTTTGACGAAGATATTAAGGACGAAGGAAGCGATGATTACACCTGGCAGTCTCAGGCAGGAGAAGAGTGGCAGGAAGGTGAGACTAACGGTATCAATTCCTATTCCTGCAAATCCTGTGGCGGAGAAATCATTACTGATGCCACCACAGCCGCCACCTCATGTCCCTACTGCGGTAACCCCGTTGTGTTAAAAGGACAGTTAAGCGGCGTTTTAAAGCCTGATTTTGTAATTCCTTTTAAACTTGATAAAGAAGCTGCAATGGAAAAGATGAAGAACCATTTAAAGGGAAAGAAACTTCTTCCAAAGAGCTTTAGCAGTGAACAGCACATTGAAGAAATAAAAGGAATTTACGTGCCTTACTGGCTTTTTGATACTGACGTAGACGCAAAGCTTCGTTATAAAGCCACGAAGGTTACAAGATGGGACGATTCAAAGTTTAATTACAAAAGGACTGATTACTTTAGCGTATCAAGAGCCGGTAAGATAGCCTTTGAAAAAGTTCCCGTTGACGGCTCTTCAAAAATGGACGATACCTTGATGGAGTCCTTAGAGCCCTTTAAGTTTAAGGAAGCAACTTCCTTTAATGCAGCTTATTTAGCCGGCTACATGGCAGATAAGTATGACGTTACCGACGTTCAGTCACAGGAGAGAGCAAACGAGAGAGTAAAGGTAGCTACGATAAATGCCTTTACAAGAACCGTTGAAGGCTATGACTCCGTAGACATTGAAGGAACAAGCCTTAGACTTAAAAATGCTACAGCCAAGTATGCTTTATATCCTGTATGGATACTAAATACAAACTGGAACGGACAAAAATTTGTCTTTGCAATGAACGGTCAAACCGGTAAATTTGTCGGTAACCTTCCTTGTGACAAAGGTCTGTTTTGGAAGTATTTCTTTAGAACCTTTGCAATCACCTCGGTAATTGCTTTGGTTGCACAGTTTGTTTTAAATCTTGTTATGTAGGAGGCTTACAAATGAATACGATACTTACGATAGTTTCTTTGACCGGCACTCCCACATCGGATTTTGACTGGGTTAAGGCCATTATAATAGCTCTGTCTATCGGGTTACTTGCCGCATTTATTACGGCAATGTCTTTAAAGGGTCAGCTTACAAGCGTTTACAAAAACGACTCAGCGGCTGATTACACAAAGAGCGGAAGCTTTAAGCTTGAAACAAAAAGAGACACGTTTCTTTATTCAAAAACTGAAAAAGAAGCAAAGCCTCAAAGCAATTCAAACAATGGCTGATAATTAGACAAAAGGAGTAAATCGAAGCATCGGTTTACTCCTTTCTATTACTTTAATATTGACGTTTGTCCTTAAAAAAGGTAGGATAAATAAGATGTTTTTCGATTAATAAGGCGTTTAGCGTGGAGGAAATATGACACAGTCAAGAACACATAATTGTAATGAGTTAAGGATCGAAAATGTGGGTGAACGTGTTACCTTGGTTGGATGGTATGAAAATATCCGCCGAGTTTCAAAAAACTTAGGTTTTGTGGTTTTAAGAGACTTTTACGGCACCACACAGATAGTTCCCGAAACAGAAGAAATGATGGAAAAGTTCTTAAGCGTAAACTGCGAATCTACACTTTTGGTTGAAGGTGTGGTTAGAGAACGTTCCAGCAAGAACAATAAAATTGCTACAGGCGATATCGAAGTTGTTCCCGAAAGAGTGGAAGTGCTCGGTAAGTGCATTTACAACGAACTTCCCTTTGAAATCAACCGTTCAAGAGAGGCTGATGAGAACACTCGTTTAAAGTATAGATATTTGGATTTACGTAATCCGGATGTTAAGAGAAAAATCGTGCTTCGTTCTAAGATTGTTGCCGATTTAAGAAAGGCAATGACAGATCACGATTTCTTGGAAATCACAACACCTATTTTAACGGCTTCCAGCCCCGAAGGAGCAAGAGATTACCTCGTGCCTGCACGTAATCACCCCGGTAAGTTCTACGCCCTTCCTCAGGCTCCTCAGCAGTTTAAACAGCTTCTTATGACAGCAGGATTCGACAGATACTTCCAGATTGCTCCCTGCTTCAGAGACGAAGATGCAAGAGCCGACCGTTCACCCGGTGAATTCTATCAGCTTGATATGGAAATGGCATTTGCTTCTCAGGAAGACGTATTTGCGGTTATCGAGGATGTACTTCCTCCCATATTTGAAAAGTACGGAACATACAGCGTAGCTTCAAAGGCTCCCTTTACAAGAATCGGATACAACGAAGCAATGGAAAAGTACGGTTCCGATAAGCCTGACCTTAGAATCAAGCTTCATGTAGATGATGTAACAGATTTACTTTCAGATTGCGGATTTGAAGCATTTGCAGGAAACGTAATTAAGGCAGTTAAGATTGATAACTTTACAAACACACGTAAAGAAATCGATGCCATGATAGATGAAGTTTTCGTTACCACAGCCAATAAGGTTTACTGGTTTAAGGTAGATGAAAACGGAGAACTTGTAGGCGGTATTTCAAAGTTCTTACAGGAAAAGAAAGACGAAATCAAGAAGGCACTTAATTTAACAACAGGTGACTTTGTTGCAGTAACAGCAGGAAAGAAGCTTGTGGCTCAGAAGACAGCCGGTGCCGTAATCAAGATTTTTGGTAACAAGATCGATCATTGTATCGACAGAGAAAGATATGAATTCTGCTGGATCGTAGACTTCCCTATGTATGAAATCGGTGAAGAAAGCGGACAGATCGAATTCTGCCACAATCCTTTCTCAATGCCTCAGGGCGGAAAGAAAGCGCTTTTGGAAGAGGATCCTTTAACAATCAACGCTTACCAGTACGACCTTGTTGTAAACGGTATTGAATTATCATCAGGTGCCGTTAGAAACCATGATCCCGAAATCATGATTGAAGCATTTAAGATTGTAGGTCTTGGTGAAGATGCCGTTAAGGCTAAGTTCCCCGCTATGTACAATGCATTCTGCTACGGAGCTCCTCCGCACGCAGGTATTGCACCCGGTGTTGACCGTATGATTATGCTTCTTACAGCAGATCAGACAATCCGTGAGATCATTCCTTTCCCTATGAACAAGAATGCTCAGGACTTAATGATGGGCTCACCTTCAGAGGTAGACAAAAAGCAGCTTGACGATGTTCACATCCAGGTTGTGTTACCTAAGAAAGAAGATTAATACAAAAATAAAACGCAGGATGAAAATCCTGCGTTTTTTAATTCAAAATTATTCGTTAAAAAGTCCTTTTGTGATATCAAAGATTACTTTGTAGATATCCTTTGAAAACTTTATCTTTTTATCATCAGTGAGTTTACCCGAAAGGGCATAAACAAATGTAAGCTTTGTTAAGTAGGAGTTTAAAACAAGATTACAATGGGCTGCATTTGCCTGGGACTGACTCGATTTACCCTCCATTGCCTTAAAGGTTTCTTTGGTTATTTCCAAAGGCTTTTCAAAGAGCCATTTGTTGTATTTTTCAAGTACTTCATCATCGTGAACCTGTTCAAGCATCAGCACTCTTAAAACCTTATTAAAATAGGGGTCAAAGAGGTATTTCGTAATGTAGATGTTTGAAAGCCAGTCAAAAGAAGAAAGATCCAAAACAGCCTTTACTTCTTCTGATTTAGGAATGGCGTCGATGATTTCTTTAAAAATACCTTCGGCCTTTTCTTCAAATTCATCAATGATGTTATCTAAGATTTCGTGTTTGCTTTTAAAGTGGTGATAGTAGGAGCTTTCCTTGATTCCCACAGCTTTTGCCAGGTCTCTTATGGATGTGCTTTCATATCCATGGTCAGAAATAAAGTCAAGCGCCGCATCTTTTAAAAGTTGCTTAGTGTCTTTCTTTTTCATCTTGTAACCCTTTCAAATAGTTTTTTCCCCAAATTCATATTATCTAACACCCGTTAGAGTGTCAATAAACACTATTTAAACTTAACATCCATATATGCTTTTATTTCTTCCACGCACTTTTCAAATCCAAGCTTTGAAGAGTCAAGGCAAAGATCGTAGTTTCTTGCATCCGTCCACTGACGCTTGGTGTGAGAGTAGTAGTAGTCGGCTCTTGCCTTGTCTGTCTTTATAATATACTTTTCAAGCTCCTTTTTGCTCATGGAGTGCTTTTTCCCTGCCTGTTCAATCAAAAAGTCCATGGGAGCGTGCACAAATACGCTTATTACATCATCTCTGTCTTTTAAGATGTAGTCTGCGGCGCGGCCTATGATAATGCAGGATTCTTTATCTGCCAAATCCTTTATTATTTTAGCCTGGTAGTTAAACAGGTTTTCTTCCCCTGTAAAACGTGAATCGGAAGGATTTAACACCTTTCCGCCGTAACGCTTTTTCTTAAAGAGCCTAAATACTTTACCTGACTTTTCATCAGCGTTTGCAAATAAGGCTACGTTTATTCCGCTTTCCTCTGAGGCCTTTGTAATGAGGTCTTTATCGTAATACTCTACGCCAAGTTCTTTTGCAAGCATCTGTCCGATGGTGCGTCCGCCGGAACCGTACTGTCTTGCGATGGTGATAACGAATTTTTTCATTTAAGTGCCTCCTTATTCGCCCAAATAAGCTTTCTTAATAGAATCATCGTTTAAAAGATCTTTAGCATTTCCTTCAAGCACAATCTTACCGGTTTCGAGAACGTAGGCTCTGTCTGCAATTGATAAAGCCTTCTTAGCATTCTGCTCAACCAATAAAACCGTTGTGCCGCTTGCACTTACTTCTTTTATAATATCAAAAATCTCATTAACAAAGATAGGAGATAAGCCCATTGAAGGCTCGTCCATAAGAATGATGGAAGGATGGCTCATCAAAGCTCGTCCCATGGCAAGCATCTGTTGCTCACCGCCCGATAATGTACCCGCAAGCTGGTTCTTTCTTTCCTTAAGGCGAGGGAAGCGGGTGTAGACCATTTCAAGGGTTTCTTCAATTTCTTTTTTATCTTTTCTGGTATAAGCACCCATTTTAAGGTTTTGTAAAACGCTTAATTCCTGGAATACTCTTCTTCCTTCCGGAACGTGTGCCATGCCCATGCTTACGATTTTATGCCCCGGCACATTTGTTATGTCTTTATCTTCAAATGTAACCGTTCCTTTGGAAGCCTGAATAAGACCGCTTATGGCGTGAAGAGTGGTGGTCTTTCCCGCACCGTTTGCGCCGATAAGGGCAATAACTTCGCCTTTATTTACTTCAAAATCTATTCCTTTTATTGCCTCGATAACACCGTAGTGTACATGGAGGTCTTTTACGCTAAGCATTGCCATTTTTATTCTCCTAAATAAGCCGTAATAACTTCGGGATTGTTTAAAACTTCAGATGTGGGGCCTTCGCAAAGCACGCGACCAAAGTTTAAAACAGTAAGTCTTTCACATATTCCGGAAACCAACTTCATGTCGTGTTCAATCAAAAGAATGGTTAAGTTAAAGTTCTTTCTTATGAAAGAAATTGTCTCCATCAATTCCTTTGTTTCATTGGGGTTCATGCCCGCAGCCGGCTCATCCAAAAGTAAGAGCTTAGGGTCTGTGGCAAGAGCTCTTGCTATTTCAAGTTTTCTTTGCTTACCGTAAGGAAGCTGAGAGGCTTTTAAATCGGCTTCTTTGTCTAAATCAAATACCTTTAAAAGCTCCATAGCCTTTTCATTCATTTCTTTTTCGACTTTAAAGTACTTTGGAAGCCTTAAAACAGCAGAAAGGGTAGAATACTCAAATCTGTTATGAAGTCCTACCTTAACGTTATCCAAAACGCTCATATCGGAAAAGAGTCTGATGTTTTGGAAGGTTCTTGCAATACCTTCTTTGTTGATGGCAATTGTAGGCTGACCGGTAATATCTTTTCCGTCAAGCTTAATGATTCCAACATCAGGCTTATAAACGCCTGTAAGCAAGTTAAATACTGTGGTTTTACCTGCTCCGTTAGGACCGATAAGACCGTACAATTCACCTTCGTTGATTGTTAAGTTAAATTCATCAACGGCACGAAGTCCACCGAATGAAATGGATAAGTTGTTTACAGAAAGCATTTCTTTAGCCATTACTGTACCTCCTTTTCATCCGTTTTCTTTTTAAAGATATTGATCTTTGAAAGAAGAACATCTCTTTTGGCTCTTGCTGAAGGAGACCAGTTTATAAGCATCATTGCGATTAATACAACCGCATAAATAAGCATACGATAGTTACTTAAGAAGCGAAGCTTCTCGGGTAAAAGTACCAAAATAACTGTTGCGATAACGGAGCCTCTTATGTTTCCGATTCCGCCAAGCACTACGTAAACCAAGATCATGATTGACATGTTGTATCCAAAGTTTTTGCTTGACGAAGCAAGGGTTGAAAGGGAGCTTGCGTACAAAACTCCTGCAACACCTGCCAAAGCCGCGGAAATGGTGAAGGCAAGCATTTTATATTTAGTAACGTTAATGCCTGTAGCTTCTGCGGCAATTCTGTTATCTCTTATAGCCATAACCGCACGGCCTGTGCGTGAATTAACTAAGTTTAATACGATAATCAAAGTAATGAGCACTAAGATTACGCATGCTGTAAAAGAAACCGTAAAGGAAAGACCTGTAATTCCCAAAGGTCCCTTTATTATCATTTCGCCCGAGTCTTCTAAGTTAAGAGCTGCCTGATCCTTTAATGAAATATGAAAGCCCTTTGAATCTTTTCCAAGGAAAACTGCGGCGCAAACGTTTTTAATGATTTCGCCGAAGGCAAGGGTTACGATTGCAAGGTAGTCACCCTTAAGCCTTAAAACGGGGATGCCGATTAAGAATCCAAATAACCCTGCAAGCAAAGCGCCTGCCACAATGCAGATAAGAAGTAAGAGAGGCTTAAAGGTAAGCACTTCTCCCAATGTCTTATAAAGGATGGCACCGGTAAAAGCACCGATACACATAAAGCCTGCATGGCCCAAGCTTAATTCACCAAGGATACCAACGGTTAAGTTTAATGAAACCGCCATTATGATGTAATAGCAAAACTGAATAAGCAAACCCTTCATGGAGTTTGACATTACACCGCCCAGGATTAAAGACTGACAAAGAATGTAAGCCACAATCACGATTGCGTAGGTTATTGTATTTTGTTTAAAGGTTTTGTCGGAGTTAAATTTGTTTATTAATGTTTTCATGCTGCCTCCTTAGACCTTTTCCATTATTTTCTTACCAAGTATTCCTGTAGGCTTTACAAGTAACACGATAATCAAAGCCGCAAACACGATAGCGTCTGAAAGCTGGGTTGAAATATAAGCTTTCGCAAGTGTTTCAAGAATACCTAAAATAATGCCGCCGATAAAAGCTCCGGGAATTGAACCGATACCTCCGAATACCGCAGCCACAAAGGCTTTTATACCGGGCATTGAACCTGTATAGGGTGTTAATGAAGGATATGATGAGCAAAGAAGCACGCCCGCAACAGCAGCAAGGGCTGAACCGATAGCAAAGGTTAATGCGATGGTCGCATTTACGTTTATTCCCATTAAGGAAGCCGCGCCTTTATCTTCGGATACAGCAAGCATTGCCTGGCCTGCCTTTGTTTTTCCAACAAATATCGTTAACGCTGTCATAATGATGATGCAAAGAATGATTGTAACCAAGGTTTCGCCTGTGATGGTTATCTGTCCGCCAAAAAGCTTTACAGGGGGAAGACTAATCACTGATTTAAATACCTTAGCATCCGCACCAAATAAAATGAGGGCTAAGTTTTGTAAGAGGTAACTTACGCCGATTGCGGTAATAAGCACCGCAAGGGGAGAGCCTGCATTTCTTAAAGGCTTGTATGCGATTCTTTCGATTGTGATTCCAAGGAAAGTGCAAAGAAACATTGCAATAAGCACTGTGACAAGAGGGTTAAAGCCAAGAGCGCTTGTGATTAAGAACACAGCGTAAGCGCCCACCATGATGATGTCTCCGTGAGCAAAGTTAAGCATCTTAGCGATTCCGTAAACCATCGTATAGCCAAGGGCTATTATGGCATAAACGCTTCCAAGGCTTATTCCGTTAATGATGTTTGTAAGAAAACTCATAATCTAATTCCTTCTTTATAATGTTTAGAACCGAAAATATATCTTTTTAATTATAGCACGTGATATTTATTCAATAAAGTAAAAACTAAAGGTCTGTAATTTAAAACAAACAGTGGGAGTTGCTTATGCAACTCCCACCGCCATTGTGGATAAAATGATTAGTCAAGTACTACGTATTCGCCGTTTTTGATTTCTACAACGATAGGAGCCTTGTTAGGTTCACCGTCAGCACCCCATGTGATGTCTGAACCGGTAAGACCTGTGTAAGAGATCTCTGTCATTGCTTTCTTTAATGCGTCGCAGATTTCAGCGTTTGAAGCAGAGGGAGCAAGGTTAGCTTTTTCGATTGCAGCCTTCACAATGTATACTGCGTCATAAGCATCTGCAGCGAACTGGTTAGGTGTAAGTCCGTTACACTTAGCTTCATAAGCCTTAACAAAGGCCTGTGTCTTTTCATCTGTAGAAGATGTTGAGAAAGGTGTCAAAAGAAGAACGCCTTCAGCAAGTGAAGTATCAAAACCGTCAAGTCCTAAGATTCCGTCAAATCCGTCGCATCCGAATACTGCGATATCAATTTCTTTCTGAGCGGCCTGGGATAAAATGTTTGAAGCATCCTGGTAGTAGATGGGTAAGAAGAGTAAGTCTGCACCTGAATCTACTGTAGCCTGAAGCTGTGTTGAGAAGTCTGTGTTAGAGTCCTGTGTGTAAGCTTCCTGAGCAACTACTTCAAAGTTCTGGTTAGCTGATTCTTTTACAAAGTTATCTTTAATACCTGATGAGTAAGGGTCTGAGTTATCAAAGATAATAGCTACCTTTGTAGCAAGGTTCTTAGCACCGATGTACTTAGCAGCTTCTGTACCCTGGTTAGGATCTGAGAAGCAAACACGGAATGCATTGTCCTTTGCGATAGCTTCTGTTGCTGTAGCTGAAGGTGTAAGCATGAATACGTTGTCTGCGTTAGCCTTGTCTACAACTGCGATACAGGGAGCGGAAGTAACTGTTCCCACCAAAATCTGCATCTTCTTATCTAATAATGTGTTGTAAGCGTTAACTGACTTTTCAGGGTTGTGTTCGTCATCTTCGAATGAGAACTCAATCTTGTGTCCGTTAATACCGCCTGCAGCGTTAATTTCGTCAACTGCGATCTGTGCGCCGTTCATAACAGCCTGTCCGTAAATAGCAGCGCCTCCTGTGATAGGTCCGATACCGCCGATTTTGAAGGTATCACTTGATGATGCGCCTGCGCCGCATCCGCTTAATGAAGCTGCAACCATTGATACAGCTAAAACTAAGCTTGCAAATTTCAAACTCTTTTTCATAACAATTCCTCCTAATATCACTTTCATGTTTCAAAGTGTTAAATTGTTGTTGGTATGCATATTAATACAATTCTTTCACTCTGTCAAGGTAAACTTTTACAGTGCGACACTTTTATACGTTAAATCGCAGGAATGTTAAAAGTATTGAAAGGAAAGTGATAAAAAATTATAATTAAGGAAATAACATTTATGGGGACTTAATATGATTTATATAGTGATGCTTGTTATTTCAATGTTATATGTGACCGATTTAATTTTATTGGTTCCAAAATACACTCTCTGCAAATACGACCACACACCCAGAAGAAAAAAGCTTTTCTGGAAGGCCGCTTGTATCGGCGTGCCCCTTCTTGTGTTCTTGGCAACTTTAATCCTTTCATATATATGGAAAGAATTTGATTATAAAGAATTGCTTCTTTTTATAGGAATGTTTCTTTGTGCCATCGGAGACATTGTATTAGAGATTAGATTCTTAAAAGGCGGCCTTTTGTTTTTGGCAGGCCACTTAGTATACGTAGCTTCCATTATATTAATAGGAGGAGGCTTTAATATAATTTCTTTGTCCGTATATGTGGTTTTGGCGCTAGCCGGCGTAATCTTAACCTTTAAAAAGCTTGGGAAAAAGTATCGCTTAGCTCTTTTATCCTATAACTTTGTCATAAGCGCCACCTTCGCATTGTCGATTCCCCTTATCATTTCTTTTAAACCCGAAAACATGATTCTTGGCATCGGAGCCTGCTTCTTAGTTATTTCAGACTGGCTTCTTGCAAGAAACAAGGTCTTTAAAACAGGGTATTACTGGTCCTTGCTTTCTTTGGTTTTCTATTTCGGCGGCCAGATATTAATATCCATTTTCCCGATGTTAAATAGATAGTACTTGATTTAATGTCGATTATTTTATATTGTTTATTATGATGTTTCGGCCGTTTCCGGCCGAAACCATTTAATGATTTCAAGCGGAGTGCCGTTCCCGGCACTGCGTTAAGCCTTTTTGCAAGGCTACAATCTCATTTTTTATTGATGCTTCGGGCTTTTGATGCTTCGGGCTTTTGATGCTTCGGGCTTTTTGATGTTATGGGTTCTTTTTGACTAAAAGGGGGCTAGCTTTTTTATTTAGTCAAAGTTTCTTTCTCTTTGTTTTGCCGCTTCGGTGGCTTTTTTGACTAAGCGCGCTTTGCGCACTTGATTTAGTCAAACATATCGACCTTTTTGCGATGGCCTCAAAGCCTGTTTTTGACTAAATGAAGAACAACAGGGGCTTTTAGTCAAAAAAATCAAAGGAATTCTTGCCGTAAGGTACTGAGTTTATGACTAAAGAGAAGAAAGAAACCGCTTTTAGTCAAAAATGAACTTAAATATGAGCTGATTATCAAAGAAATCGTTGACTAAATTAATGTCATTAGCTGTGTTTAGTCAACAATGTTAATATTTCCACCCCTTTTTCAGGGGAAGTGGACACGGATGAGTCGGATGGTCGCGGGGCTACCATAGAAAAGAAACTAATTAACCTATAAAGGAGACAAGATGAAAGAGATTCTTAAACTTATGAATCAAAGGGCCGCAGTGCTTAGGCAGGCAATCAAGAAAGCACAAAAAGAGGAAGGCACATTCCCGGAGGGGCATTTAAGAATATCCGTAGATAAGGGCTATTTAAGATGCTATCAGGTCACGGAACCGGGAGATAATTCAGGAAAGTACATTTTAAAGAAAGAAAGGTCAAGGGCTTCAAAGCTTGCACAAAAGGATTACAATACCGATTTCCTTATGCTTGCAACAAAGGAGCTTGAAAGGCTTGAAAAAAGTATAAAAGTGTTTTCAAAAGAAAATGCAGACAATGCCTTTAATAATCTGCCGCTTGAGAGGCAGTGCCTCATTTCACCATACATCTTAAGCGACGATCAATATGCCGCAGAATGGGAAAAAAGAAACTATTTGACAAATCAGTATTTGCCTGAAGATAAGCGATACGAAACAAAGAAAGGAGAAATGGTGCGCTCTAAGTCTGAGTCGATTATTGCAGATATTTTATGTGATTTAGGAATTCCTTATCATTATGAGCAGGCGCTAAAATTGCGTAACGGAGCGATATATTATCCCGATTTTACCATTCTTAACAAGAAAGAAAGGGAAGAAATGTATCTTGAGCACCTTGGACTTTTGGATGAAGAAGGCTATAGGAAAAACAATTTGATAAAGATGGATGAATACAGGGCGAACGGGATTTATATCGGAAAGAACCTGTTGATTACATATGAAACTAAAGAATCGCCACTGGATATAAAAGGAATTCGGAAGATGTTTATTGATTTGTTTGTAGAGTAAATGTAAAAAGAAACCGAACTGAAAAGGCCAATGGTAAGGGAATTAGAGTACTTTACTTGACTAAATCACGCAAATGATGCTAGAATGGCAATTAAAGTCAGCGATTTAAATCGTTAAAGCACTATGCGAAAGGTGGTTTAGGAAGTGGAGAAAAAGATCATGCTTGGAAACGCGGCCATAGCAAGAGGCGCGTACGAAGCAGGCGTTAAGGTTTCCGCAGCTTACCCCGGCACTCCCAGTACCGAGATAAGTGAAAACCTTGTTAATTATAAGGAAATCTACAGTGAATGGAGCCCTAATGAAAAGGTTGCCTGTGAAGTGGCAATCGGTGCTTCCATGGCGGGTGCCCGCTCAATGTGCTCGATGAAGCATGTTGGCTTAAATGTGGCAAGCGACCCCCTTTATACTGTATCTTATATAGGAGTAAACGGCGGAATGGTGCTTGTTGTTGCAGATGATCCCGGTTTATATTCATCTCAAAATGAGCAGGATACCAGAATGATTGCAAAGGCTGCAATGGTTCCTGTTGTCGAGCCTTCCGATTCTCAGGAAGCAAAAGATTTCATTAAATATGCTTTTGAATTATCAGAAAAGTATGATACTCCCATTATCATGCGCACCACCACCCGCCTTGGACATTCCCAGGGCTTGGTTACATTGGAAGATAGAGTGGAGCCTACAGATAAGCCTTATGAAAGAAACGCGGCTAAAAACGTAATGATGCCCGCTATGGCTAAAAAGCGCCACGTTTATGTTGAAAAGCGTTTAAAAGAAATGGCAAAAGACGGCGAAACAATGCCTATAAATAAAGTCGAAATCAACGATACAAAGCTTGGATTTATCACAAGCGGCATCGCTTATCAATATGTAAAAGAAGTTTGCCCCGAAGCCTCCGTTTTAAAGCTTGGCTTGTTAAATCCTCTTCCCATGGGATTGATTGAAGACTTTGCAAAGAAAGTCGATAAGTTAATCGTATTTGAAGAGCTTGAGCCCGTTATCGAAACGGCCGTTAGGGCAGCGGGAATTGAGTGTGTGGGTAAAGAAGCCTTTACAGTTCAGGGCGAATACAGCGCAAACATGTTAAGGGCTTATTTAAAGAAAGAAACCGAAATCAAAGCCCCCGCAAGTGTGCCTAACCGTCCGCCTATTTTGTGCCCCGGCTGCCCTCACAGAAGCGTGTACACAGCTCTTAAAAACCTTAAGCTTCACGCAGCGGGAGATATCGGATGCTACACACTTGGTGCGGTTTCTCCTTTAAATGTGGTTGATACCGCAGTTTGTATGGGCTCATCCATTTCCACACTTCACGGAATGGAAAAGGCCAAAGGAAAAGAATTCATTAAGGACTGGGTTGCCGTTATTGGCGATTCAACCTTCCTTCATACAGGTGTTAACTCCCTTATGAACATGGTCTACAACAAAGCAACCGGCACGGTTTTAATTTTGGATAACTCAACAACCGGTATGACGGGACACCAAGACCATGCTGCAACAGGTAAGACACTTATGGGAGAGCCCACATATGCAATAGACATTTACAACCTTTGTAAGGCAATGGGAATCGATGATGTGAGAGAGGTTTCTTCTTTCGACCAGGCTGCACTTACAAAGAACATAAAAGAAGCCCTTCAAAAGGACGAAGTTTCCGTTATCCTTTGCAAGGCTCCATGCGCGTTACTTAAGGGCATGAAGTTCCCTAATGTATGTAAGCCTTTACCTGAAAAGTGTAAAAAGTGCGGCGCCTGCTTAAAGCCCGGATGCCCCGCTTTAACAAAGAACGAAGACGGAACAATAAGTATCGATATTAATATGTGCAACGGTTGCGGACTTTGCAAACAGATGTGTAAGTTTGACGCAATCGAGTGCGTGGAAAGGTAGGCCGCGATGGAAACAAAGAATATTATGATCGTAGGCGTAGGCGGCCAGGGAACACTTTTAACAAGCAGAATTCTTGGTGGCATTATGTTAAAGGGCGGATATGACGTTAAGCTTTCCGAGGTTCATGGAATGGCCCAAAGAGGCGGTTCAGTTGTTACCTTTGTTCGCTACGGAGAAAAGGTATATGAACCTATCGTTGAAGAAGGCACCGCTGATGTGCTTATCGCTTTTGAAAGATTGGAAGCATTAAGATATGCACATTTCTTAAAAAAGGACGGAGTCTTAATTGTAAACGACCAGCGAATCGACCCCATGCCCGTAGTTACAGGGGAAGCAAAGTATCCTGAAAACATTCTTGAAAACCTTTCAAAGGAAATAAAGGTTTATTCAATCGACGCCATGGGCGAAGCACTTAAGCTTAAAAACTCAAAGGTATTTAATATTATTGTCCTTGGCCTTGCCGCAAAGCATATGGACTTTACTAAGGAAGAATGGCTTAAAGTGATAGAAGAAACCGTTCCGCCTAAGACAATTGATATTAACAAAGAAGCATTCATTAAAGGATTCGAATTTTGAGTCCCAAACGGGGAGTGGGAGACCACCGTTTGGGGCAATAGCAGTTTATCCCGCAACTAACTAATAGCGAGGAGAATAAAATGAAAATCTGGAATGAAGCAAAAGAATGTATGAGCCGTGATGAACTTAGTGTTCTTCAGGGAGAAAGACTTAAAAAGCAAGTTAATTACGTATATCACAACGTAGAATATTACAGAAAGAAAATGCAGAAGGTAGGTTTGGAGCCCGGTGACATCAGAGGCTTAGAAGACTTAGAGAAGCTTCCTTTCACCACAAAGGATGACCTAAGAGACACCTATCCCTTCGGTTTATTTGCAGCGCCTCAATCTGAAATCGTAAGAATTCATGCATCAAGCGGTACCACAGGTAAGGCAACGGTAGTAGGCTACACAAGACGTGATATTGAAATATGGTCTGAATGTGTTACAAGAGCTTTAACTCAGTGCGGTGTAGGTAAAAACGATATCGTGCAGGTAGCTTACGGATACGGACTATTCACCGGTGGCCTTGGCGCTCACTACGGTGTAGAAAATGCAGGAGCTACCGTAGTTCCCATGTCTACAGGTAACACAAAGAAACTTATCACCATGATGAAAGACTTTAATGCAACCGCAATCATGTGTACTCCCTCATATTTACTTCACATTGCGGAAACATTGGAAGAGTCGGGTGATATAAATAACATTAAGCTTCACGCAGCAATCTGCGGAGCGGAGCCTTGGACCGAAAAAATGAGACAGCAGATTGAAGAAAAGCTTCACGTAAACTGCTTTGACATTTACGGACTTTCCGAAATCATGGGCCCGGGCGTTGCATGCGATTGCATTTATCATAAAGGTCTACACGTCCAGGAAGATCATTTCCTTCCCGAAATCGTATCAAGAGATACGTTAAAGGCTATACCCGACGGAGAGCTTGGTGAACTTGTATTTACCACTCTTACAAAAGAAGGTATCCCGCTTATAAGATACCGCACAAAGGACTTAACATCCATCGACAGAACACCCTGCGAATGCGGAAGAACAACAGCAAGAATCGCTCGCTTCAAGGGCCGTTCGGATGATATGCTTGTGCTTAGAGGAGTTAATGTATTCCCTTCACAGATTGAAGCAGCCCTTCTTGAAATGGACGGAATCTTACCTCACTACATGATAGTTGTGGACAGAGTCAATAATCTTGATACAATAGAAGTACAGGTAGAAGTTGAAGAACGTTTCTTCTCCGATGAAATCAAAGAGCTTGAAAAACTTACAAAGAGAATCGAAGGCGTTATTAAGACAGCTATCGGTTTGGCGGTTAAAGTAAAGCTTGTAGAGCCTAAGACCTTGGCAAGAGCAGAGGGTAAGAGCGTTCACGTAGTCGATAATCGAGTATTTGACTAAAAGGGAGAATTCATATGTATATTAAGCAGGTATCGGTCTTTTTGGAAAACGCTGCGGGAAGACTTTTCTCCGCACTTAAAGTTTTAAAAGCTGAAAACATCAACATAGTTTCTTTAAGCCTTGCAGATACAAGCGACTACGGCATGTTAAGAATGATCGTGGATGATTCTGAAAAGGCAAAAGAAGCCCTTAAGGCAGCAGGAATGTCAGCGCACCTAACGGACGTTTGTGCAATCAAGCTTCCTCACACAGTAGGTTCTTTGCAGGATGTCTTATTAAAGGTAGCGGATGCCGGCATAAACATTGAATATATGTATGCGCTATCCACTAAAGATGAAAACGCCTGCATCGTTATAAAGCCTACGGATTCAGCGGAGTGCAAAGAAACATTGAAGGGCTTAAACTTAGATTACATTACACAGGAAGACATAAAGAACTTTTAGTAACAAAAAGCCGAAGTAATTCGGCTTTTTTGTATGTGTAAACAGCCGGTTGCGTGCTTTTAAAATGCTCTCGTAGTAAAATTTATTTTGCGAGGAGGAATTACCTATGGAAACTAAAGAAGTGTTATATGAATTAAGAACAAAGAATGGATTTTCCCAGGATGACTTGGCTGAGAAAGTATATGTAACAAGACAGGCTGTTTCACGCTGGGAAAACGGGGAGACGGTGCCAAATACAGAGACATTAAAATTACTTTCAAAAGTATATAACGTTTCAATAAATACATTGCTTGGATCCCCAAGGCAGTTATTCTGTCAGTGCTGCGGAATGCCCTTGGAAGATACAATTATAAGTAAAGATAAGGACGGAACCCCCAATGAAGAGTACTGTCAGTGGTGCTATGCCGACGGCACATTTATGTACCATGATATGGATAGCTTAATTGACGTATGCGTAGGAAACATGGTAGGGGAAAACTTTACTGAAGAGCAGGCAAGAGCATACTTAAAACAGGAACTTCCGAAGCTTAACTATTGGAAGAAATACGATGAACTTTCAGACAACGGAGAATTTGAAGAGTTTAAGAGTAAGCTTATAGATGAAATAAACAATCTTCATATCGAAGGTTTGCCCAAGGTTACAAGCTTAAATTCATTGGTTGGAAGCTTTGTAAATTTAGAGTATCCACTTCCAAGTGGAGAGAAAGTAAAGTTTTTAAAGGATGACGTTACATACCTTGGCAACCAGTTAGAGTGCGAATTTGGTGGCGACAGATGCTTTGGCATTCTTGCATGCATGGACTTTATCATGGTTGCTACATATGAAGAAGGCGGCAAGAACCCTGAGCTTGTACTTTTCAAGAAACGCTAAGCGATGCTCACTTTAACGCATCATTAACCCCGATGAGTAAAATGATTGTATGGCTTTACTTTACTCATCCAGTAATTTCATAAAGTGGTGGCAGTATAAGCTTGACATGGAGGCATATGTAAATGTGCCTCATCCATTCGGGGTGCCGACAGGCCCCATTATTAAGAAATGGCAAGTCAAGATGAGCTATGCGGATAAATACAGATTCGGGGTACTAACGTATCCCGAATATTTAGAGTGGATGCAGGAACTTGCGGAAGAAGCCACCCAGGAAGAAAAGCCAAAGAAAAAGGCAGAGTCAAACACCTTCTGGGCAAACGACGATGGAGAGAGAGAAAACCTTTCAAATGCCGACTACGAAAAGTTCTTGGCAGAAAACGCCATCAACGTTTCAAATAACACGACCCTTGATATCGACAGAATCATTAATGATGTAAGTTACGCAGAAGAACCCAAAGAAGCCCTTACGGCTTCCGATGAGTTTGCAAACAAGCCTGCGACTCAGGAATCAGAAGAAGATGTGGAAGCAAACATTCAGGCAGTGCTTACACAGCTAAATAAAGATATTCACGGTGATTCGGTTCTTACCGAAGATGAAATCAGAGCTTTGTTTGAAGCCGCCGGAAATTAATGGCCTGGGGGACGAGGTTAGTGGACCATTATTATGAATAATAATGTAAACTCCTGCTACATAAAGTGGCAGGAGTTTTATTATCCATAACAACTTCTTTAAGTAATGTGATATAAAGAAGTTATTGAACTTCTTTAAGTAATGTGATATAAAGAAGTTGCAGAGGTGAATGATATGAATTTCTATTTTTCAAATGATATAAAGGCAATAAGAGAGATGCTTGGCCTGACACAGGCTGAGCTTGCTGAGAAGCTTGGCGTGCAGCAGATTACGATATCGAGAAACGAAACAGGGCAGACTGAACCATCCGAGAGGCTTCTTGAACTTGTTTATAGTTTTGCTTTTTCAAATAATATTAAGCTTGGAAAACTTAAGGAAATGCTGTGGCTTGAAAATTTAAAGCCCGGCCATAAACTTCTTTTGCATGGTGCAAAGAGCGTAATTGAAGGGGAGTTAAGCGCTCAAAAGAGCAGGACAAACAATGACTTTGGCCAAGGGTTCTATACAGGGGAGAACTATGAACAAGCAGTTTCTTTTGTATCATCTTTTGATAGACCCTCAATCTACTACTTGGACTTAGATGCGAAAAATCTTAGATGCAAAGAGTATAAGGTAAATCGCGATTGGATGATGACAATCGCCTATTACAGAGGTACTTTGGATGATTATGCCGACCATCCTATGATTAAGAAACTTGTTGCAGAGTCGCGTGATTGCGATTATATCATTGCTCCGATTGCGGACAATAGAATGTTCCAAATAATTAACTCTTTTATTATCGGTGAGATAACAGATGAGCAGTGTAAACATTGTTTGGCTGCAACAAACCTTGGAAAACAATACATTTTTGTAAGTGATAAGTCAGTTAAGAGACTTAAAATACTTGAAAGAAGCTATGTTTCAGATAATGAGCGTGAATATTACAGGAATCTAAAGATAGGGGATGCAAAGCTAGGTGAAGATAAGGTAAAACTTGCCAGGATAAGATATAGAGGAAAAGGCAAGTATATTGACGAAATACTTAAATAGAAAAGAAAGGGGATAACGTACATGATTAAAATTGACAGAGACGGATTACTGCTTTGCGAACTTCAGGCTAAAGCATTTGAGTTATCAATAACGCTTCAAAACACAAGCTCTGAGATTTTTGTAAGAAGATTCATGAATAGCAAAGTCGCTAAGGACATGGACAACCTTTCTTTTTTACAGACCAACCTTCAACCTAAGGATATGCTTGAAAGGGTAGATGAGGAATATGGTGAATCCAATTATGGCTCAAAGAAATTTGCTGCGAATGAAATGTATTGGATAGGATATATTTACAGGTATTATGCATACACATACGGAAAGTCGTCACAGCAGATATATAAAACGCTAAAGCCCAAAGAACTTAGAGAGGTTTATTTGCCTTATCATACTATGGATCCGGCACAGGCTATTGATAGAATCCTTGAATCAAAGGGAATATATAGCAATGTAGTCCGTGAGGAAACTGTACAATACGAGATTTTTAAAAGAGTAAGACAGGGTAAATAAACCAATTGCGCTTGAGAATAAATCCGCATAGGGATATACTATCGAAGACTGATGAAAGCGCATATCATTTAGATGCGCTTAAAAATAGGAGAAACAAATTTATGAATTTTAAACTGACAGCACGCGGAAAACATCAACTTTTTACCAGCTATGGCGTGTTTATCATCAATGGTATGTTGGCATTGTCGATTGGCTCATTGCTTCCGTTTATACGTGATGCGAGAGGGCTAGACTATGTCTTTGCAGGATTGCTTGTTTCTTTGCATTCAATCGGTAATTTGGCATCAAGCTTTTTAGCAGGGCCGGTTGCAGGAAAGATTGGACGAAAGAAAGGAATTCTTTGCTTTAACATTTTTTACGCAATCTCGTTTTTGCTTTTAATCGTGGGAAAAAGCAACCCTATACTTGCAATCGCCTTTTTCTTAACCGGTTTTACAAGAGGTGCGACAAGTAACTTCTGTAATTCGGTTGTAAATGACTTAGCACCGGGCAAAGCATCAATCTTAAACGGTTTGCATGCGATGTTTTCGATTGGTGCGTTTTTATTCCCGTTAGTGCTTACGCTTATTACAGCAGGCGGTGCACAGCGTTATGTCTATGCACTCATCATGATGATGATTCTTGGTATCATAAGCTTCCTCTTATATTTGACAATCCCGGATCCGGATGTAGCAGGAGAGACTAAAGAAGAGGCAACGCCTGAAGTTAAAGAGGGCGGTGTCGGATTTTTCAAAGAAGGCATCTTCTGGCTTGTGGTACTGACATTGTTTTTCTATCTTTGTGCGGAGCAGGGGGTCATCGGATGGATGGTAACCTACTTTTCCGATACCGGTTTTATCGATGAAAACCTTTCCCAGATTACGGCAAGTGTACTCTGGATCATGATTTTGGCAGGCCGTCTGACCGTTGCCTGGGCATCGACCCGTATGGATAAAAGAAAACTGCTTCCCTATATGGGCATCGGAATCGTGTTGTTTTTCGTGGCACTTCTCTTTGCGCGCCAGACCGCACTGATTGTAATTTGCATCATGGGCTTTGGATTTTCCATGGCAGGAATTTATCCCACGGTAGTTTCTTTTACCGGAGATTTGATCCATAAGTATTCATTGGCATGGAGTTTTGTTCTTACGATGGCAAGTTTTGGGTCCATCATAATGCCCTCTGTCATCGGTTCAATCGCAGAGCATGCAGGCATCTATGTCGGCATGAGCTCGGTAGCGGTTGTGGTAATCTTAGACTTTGCACTGATTCTAATCCTAACCGCATATGCAGGAAAAAAGGCCACAAAATAGTGGCCCTGGGGACGGGGTTAGTGGTCCGTTATGATAAAGCAACGACCCTCCGAAAATGGAGGGTCGTTTTTACTTAACTATAAGCCTCTTATAATACTTAAGTAATCCTGTCTTTGGTCTACAACTGCATATATGACAACCTGTTTCTTACTATCGTCGACCTTATAAAACACAAGATCTTTTTCCAGAATAAGAACCAGGTATCCTTGACGCTTAAGTATATTATACTTTGGCTCTACACCAATGTACGGATTCTCTCCAAGATTCATAATAGCTTCTTCAAGATTATCCAGTTTTTCCAATGCAACATCCGTTCCAAAACTTTCCGCAATGTGAAGAACGATTTTTCGAATTAAGGAATCTGCCGTGTCAGTTCTTATAACTTCGTACTTCAAGCCTTGCCCTCCTTAAGAAGACTTCTTAAGTCGTCAAACGTCTCCTTCATAGGGGCAACTCTTCCATATTTAACATCTTCATCTGCTTCTGCCAGAGTCTCTAAAAGCTCAATCCTTGCTTTCATTCTTTTATATTCTTCGTATGCGAGTGCTACTGTATCTCCTCGTCCATTTACCGTAATAATAACCGCTTCATTATTCTCACGGCACTGTTTAGAAATTTCATTATAGTGATTTCGTAAATCTGCAGATGGTCTGATTACTTCTTGATGTGAAAACATAATTATTACCTCCGTCTTTACATAGACACATTATATCATTATTTGTCTACTTGGGCAACGCTTTGATGAGCTATGAGTCTTAGACGAAAATGCTCCTCAAATTTGAAAGGGGTCAAAATGAATTCGGACATAAGTTGTGATATAATCGGATTTACGAGTATTATTTGCATTAAAATAGCATTTGAGATGGAAGAAAATATATGGCTACATGGAGTGGAATAAGAGCAAAATTGGAAAAAGACTATTTAGCAGAGTCTTTAAGAGGGCATATACAGTATTTTGCTACCAGCTATAGCAAATGTCCTGATCACGAAGGCAGGGCTGCTATTATGCTTGATGGAAAAGAGATAATTTCGGGTGGGTATTATAACAACTGGGCAAAGGCATCTGAGTTTCCGCATGATGAGAAATATGAGCGGAGAATGCAGGTTGAAAATGCTTATATGGATGACACCGCTATTCAGTTGGGAGTATTTGATCAGAGATGCTTTTATGAGGCATTCGAAATATTTGATAACCAGAGCATTGATGAAAGTCTTGAGAGCGATAATATGCTGGTCAGAATTATGGCAATTTTGGATAGAAGAGTGGGGAAAAGGCGCCTTAATAAGATTTATGAGACTATTGAGAATCAGGAACCAAGCTTTAGAGAGTTCTTTGCTATAAGAATGACAGCTGAAAAATGCGCCGGTCGTTCAAATGAACGAGATTATTAACGGCTTAATGCCACATAGGAGAATAAATGATTCAGGATATATATCCAAGCAGGCTTTATAATGAGTTTAAAAAGTGTGAGATAGAAGAAAACGACTATCTTCTTGTTTATGATAAGGACGGAAAGGTCCTTGTGAAGGAGGAGGCCGGGAAGCTTCTGTTTAGTACAAAGAAACAGATAGGAGATGTGGAAAATACATATCTTTTTTCTGTTGATGAGCAAAAATATTTTCTTTCGCTTGATGGTAAAAGCATAGATACTAAAGCTCTTGAAAAAGAAGGCTTTGTATATCTTACGGTGAGAGAATTAAGAGACCATGCGGACGGGAATGAGATTTATGCAGGTTTTACCGCCTATCATCTTTGGAGATGGTACGCAGATAATAAATACTGTGGCAGGTGTGGCGAGCCCTTGAATCAGGGGGATAAAGAAAGAAGCCTTGTATGCCCTAAGTGTGGCAATACCGTTTATCCAAGAATTAATCCTGCGGTGATTGTGGGTGTAAGAAAGGGCGATTATCTTCTTCTTACAAAATATAAGAGGGGCTTTGCCCACAACGCTTTGGTTGCAGGTTTTACCGAAATTGGGGAAACTCTTGAAGAAACCGTTGCAAGAGAGGTAATGGAGGAGACCGGCATTAAAGTCAAAAACATTACTTACTACAAATCTCAGCCTTGGGGCATGGCCCAGGATATTTTGGTGGGATTTTATTGTGAAGCAGACGGAGACAGTGAAATCCATATGGATGAGAGTGAGCTTAAATATGCCGAGTGGGTTAAGAGGGAAGATATTGTTCTTCAGCCTAACAACTTAAGCCTCACCAATGAGATGATGAGAATGTTCAAGGAGGGGAAAGATGGAGATTTTTGCCGGCAGACCGGCCGATACTAAGAGAAGGCTTGACAGGGAAATACGTACCTACGACCTTCTTGACAAGCTGGGAATCGAATATAAACGTGTGGACCACGAGAAGGCAATGACCATGGAGGCATGCCTTGAAGTGGATAAAACATTGGGAACATATATGTGCAAGAATTTGTTTCTTTGTAACAGACAAAAAACACAGTTCTACTTACTTCTTATGCCCGGGGATAAGAAATTTAAAACAAAGGAATTATCAGCCCAGATTAATTCGGCAAGATTATCTTTTGCCGAAGCGGAGGATATGATTAAATACCTTGATATTGAGCCCGGTTCAGTTAGCGTAATGGGGGTAATGAACGATAAGGAGAACAAGGTTAAGCTCCTCATTGATGAGGATGTTCTGAAGGAAGACTATATCGGATGTCATCCTTGTGTAAACACCTCAAGTTTAAAGATAAAAATTGATGATTTGATGAATAAATTTTTGCCGGCAACCAATCACGAACCAAGCACGGTAACACTCGTTGGGGAGGATTAAAAAAGAAAAATGCTTGAGTTCATAAAAGAATTGTTTAGAACGGAAGGAAAAAGGAATAAAAGAAAAAGCGTAGGCAAAGGAAAAATAACCGAGTCCGCAAATTTGCAAAAGTCCGCAGATATTCCATCTGAATCTACATATTCACAAAGATGGGAAAGCAGCTTTAGCAGTTTTTTAGAAGAGTTTTGCGGCGGAAAAGAAAGCCTGCTTCCAACAATCTACTGTTATTTGGCTAGTTCTTATGTCAAAACGGTGGTTCAGGCAACTCACGCAATAGCCGAATATATGAGCAGGCAGAATTTCAAAGGAATCTGCCACTTGGACAATCAGTTCAGGGAAACTACATCAATGAATTGGTATGTCGACTGGAAAAACTTTGACATAAAGTCTATTCATGTTGAAAGAGAAGAAGATCGTTTGCAGGTTTTAAGACTTGGAACATTTCATCCAAACGGGTATTTCCGTGAGAAATGCATAAGAGCGCTTAAAGGTGACAATGCTTCGCTTCCATATGTGATACTAAGACTTAACGACTGGGTTAAAGAAGTAAGGGCGGCGGCAGAAGAAACCTGCTTGAATGTTAAGAAACTTTCGGCTTCCGAAATAATCATTTTTCTTCCATACCTTGAAAAAGTCAGGAACGGAGTGAGGGCAAACAGCGGTGCATTAGCGGGACTTGAAAAAGAATTTGCTGAATCCCTATCAAAAAATCCGCTTATAATTGACAAGACTTTTATAAGACAAAACGATGAAAAAAACAGAGAATCAGTCTATCGCTTTCTGGCAAACAATAAGCTATTAGAGAAAGAAAACGTAAATAGCATAATGTCCTGGGAGAAAAGTGGTCAGATTCAGAATCTGTTAATGACAATTCTCATAGAAAAATATACGCCTTCAATCCCGGAACTCGATGAGTATATAAACAACAAGAGCGTAAACGTCCAGAAAAAGGCCTTGGAGCAAAAGTATAATCTCCTCAAGGATTATTGGGACGGACTTGAAAATCTTCTTTTATCACGGTCACTTAAAGTCAGGGAGATGACTCGTTACATTCTTAAAAAGCACACGCAGATTGATGCAAAAACATATTACACTAAACGTTTGGAATCAGAATATAAAAATGTATGCATTCAGGGCATCGGAGAGTGTGGATCAGCGAAGGATGCGGATATCATCAGGCCTTATCTTGAGGAGTCCGATTCGTGTATCGTTAAGGCTTCAATTCATGCAATCGCCTTGTTGCTTAAGGAGGATGCCATTGAGATTTACAAAAGGTTTCTTCCCGATAGTCGTGAAGTGGTGGCCCATCAGGCGTATAAAGAAATTGCTGCTTATAACCTTAAATGCGGCGCTGAAAACCTGTACAATCTTTGCTTGACTACGCAGTCGGAACTTATGAAAGAAAAGTATGCATACAGACTGCTGAAGGAACCGGTTTGGGAAGCTCTTCCCTACATCCTGATGCTTTATTCCTGCGATGATGAAACAGTAAAAAGTATAATGAGAAGCATAACAGGCAACTTTCGGACATATGCAACATTGTCCTCAGGACAGGCTGAGCGGATAAAGAGCATTATGGATGCCCCAAGCTACGAGATTCCTGAGAAACTAAAAGAAAAAATACTATTCAGCATGAAATATGCCATTAAGTAATAAGGAGAATGGCATTTGAGAAGGCAGAAATCAAATGGCTACTTGGAGTGGAATAAGAGCGTCAGCTGAATAATACGAGCATTTAAAAATGGAGAACGTTCAATTTTTTTGATTGAAACGATTGATGAGGATAGCAAATAAAAGTATGTATGATGTGATAAACGAAATCAGAAAACTGGAAGAAAAGTACGGTGAAGAGTTTAACTGGGGAACAGAGTTGAAAAGTGAATTCTTTGAGAATGAGCTTAAGAAAGAGGTGGTTCTTCTCTCAAACTCAAATGTTAAGGCGATAGCGAGAAGTTATTCAAATGATGATGTTCTCTTCGTGCTAGATGATAAGGTCTATCGCATATATCATCTTACATATTCCGGAGGAACGCCTAGATATCAAGAATTCGTCGATGGGAAAACTGCTGTGGACTACATAGAAAAGGCTTACATAGAAGATTACTTAGGGTGAAACAAGGGAATGGACAATTTACAATGGCAATGGGAAGAGGGCAGTGTGCTATACAAGATTGGGCCATATACTGCCACAAACAAAATATTTGAGGCTGTCTGCCGGGAAGTTTGCAGATACTATAGCGGGAAAGAAAACATTAAGACCTATAAGAGAAAATTTAAGTGGACGGGGAAATATTTAAATTGCACGATAGCGTTTAATACTGCGCACTGGAATACATCCGGTCGGTCTGTTTGCTTTGATCCTTGTGCAGTCATGTATTCAAATGACATAACCGGTATGGAAAGAAAAGGCCTTTTAAAAGATCTTAGGTTTAAATACCGCTCAATCTTCAATGTGTATGAGATTGACCAAGCTATGTTCTATGAGATAATAGCCTATATAGACGAAATGCTGGATAGCGTAAGAACTTTTGACTCTTATGATGGTTTCAAAAGACTTATGGAAGAGCATCTCAGGTCCTTTGAATGCGTTGGACTGGATGCCAATGGACGGATATTTCTGGATAAAATCAAATCAAGCGAGCTAAACTAAAATGAAACGCCCTTCCATATTAGGAAGGGCTTATTTTTAATTCTTAGAAAAGAAACCAATTGCGATAGCGCCGGGGCCTACGTGAGTGCCGATGGTGCTTCCGATTCGTGAACGGATCAAAAGGTCGGTTTCGTTATCTATTAAATACTTACAGTCTTCGATGTACTGAGTTAAAAGCGCATCGTTAAGTCCGCTGTAACCAATTACTATCGGAAGGGATTTATCGATTCCTCCGTATTTTTCAATGAGTTCATTAAGCATATTTGTGGCGCATTTAGAGCCTCTGGCCTTGCCTGCAATAACAACCTTTCCTTCTTCAACCGTAACAACAGGCTTAATGTTTAAAAGCGCCCCTGCCCAGGCTGTGGTGGGAGAGATGCGGCCGCCTTTCTTTAAGTACTCCAAAGTATCAAGCAAAGCAACCACGCGTACGCGTTTCTTTAATTCCAAAAGGGTCTCGTAAATTTCTTTTGCAGACTTTCCTTCGTCCCTTAATTTAGCGGCCTCTCTTAAAAGGCACTGCTGGGGAAGGGTAACCTGCAAAGAGTCGATTACATATACATTTTCAAATTCATCCGCCGCAATAGCTGCGTTTTGGTAGGTGCCTGATAATTCATGGCTTAAAGTAATTACAATCACATCATCGCCTGCTTCTTTGGCCTTTTTGTATTCAGCCTCAAAGTCGAAGGGCGGAACCTGTGATGTGGTTGGTAAGGTATCGTTTGAAACAAGTCTTTCGTAGAATTTGTCGACGCTTAATTCAAAGCGGTCTTTAAAGGATTCTTCGCCGAAAGAAATTGTCATGGGAAGCAAAGTAATATTTAGTTGTTTAGCTTCTTCCAAAGTGAAGTCGGAAGAAGTATCGGTTAAAATTCTAATCATGTTTTCTCCAAATCAGTTTAAGTTTTCGATTGCGTCGGCAATGGAGTAGACTTCATTAACAAAGGTATCAATGCGTTCTTCTCCGAGCTTTGAACATACCTTATTCAGAATGTTCAAAATGCCTTCGTGCTCTTTTTGATAAATCTCTGTGCCTTTCTGTGTAATTTGAAGGCGCACGCGTCGTTTGTCCACAGAATCCTTCGCACGTGTAATATAGCCGGTTCCTTCGAGATCTGTCAGAACCTTGTTCACCTGAGATTTAAGCATACCCGTCTTTTCGATAATGTCGGTTGCAGTGATGAAAGAATCTGCTTCTGCGTGAGTTAAGATGTTCAAAATGAACACTTCTCTGAATGAAAGGTATTTCACCATTCTCTCATTTCTCACTACTGCTGAAAGCTTTAGCCACGCTGTAAGCAGCTCTTCACAACTGTCTGTATACATAAACCTCTCCCTCCTCATAGTAAAATTAGTTCACAAAGTGAACTATATTATGTTTATTTGGTTTTGTCAACATTTATGTGCTAAACTGTTTATGGATTTACAATTGGCAGGCGTGGAATTATGTATCGTTTTGAGACTTTATGGAGCCTCGGCACTTAACGAGCCGGACCAATGGGAACGGCGAGTTTAGTGAGCAGGCAGTTTTATTGCCTGCGGCCGTTGGTGCGGAGGGGAACAAGGTCCGGGGGACCTTGGTTCTGACCCGACCGAAGCGAAGCGTAGACCCTAAGCGAGAGCGGGTCGAAAAACAATACATAATTCTACGCCTGCCCAATATAGAAAAATCAATGGAGACATAATGGCTAACTTTACACAAAAGGCAATAAAAGAATCATTCATTAAACTATTAAACGAGCGTCCGTTATCAAAAATAAGCGTTAAAGATATAGTGGAAGATTGCGGCATAAACAGAAATTCGTTTTACTATCATTTCCAGGATATTCCGGCACTTTTGGAGACTATAATTACAGAGCAGGCGGATGAACTTATAAGCAATTACCCTGAAATCGATTCCCTTGAAAAAGGATTGGAAGTTGCAACACAATTTGCAATTCAAAATAAGATGGCGGTTTTTCATATCTACAATTCCGTTAACCGTGATATGTATGAGCAGTACACCATGCGCCTTTGCAAGCATGTGGTGGGAAGATATTTGGAAGTTGCCTTTAAGGATGAAAGCGTTTCAAAGGAAGATAAGGATTTGGCCATAAGGGTGGTTTCTTGCAGCCTATTCGGACTTGTGTATGACTGGCTAAGCTCAGGCATGAACGAAGAGCGCCCGGCTGATATAAAAAGAGTGTGCGAACTTTGCAAGGGAATCCCCGAAATGATAATTGAAAGAAGCAAAAATTAGACATTTAAGTCCGTTTGCCTAAATTTTGGATAATTAAAAGCCTATGTTCAAATTTTGAACATGGGCTTATTTTTTGTCCATTTTTATAAGTCCTACGAGGGAGTATTGTGTCAGTGTAGAAAGAAGTTAAACGGATTTAAGGAGGTGTAAACCCATATGAACAAAGAAACATTCAGAAACATTCTTCCCATGAGGACAGCAAAAACAGGTTACATCGTTTTGTCCTTGGTTTTGTTTTTAATGGGTTTGTTTCTTTTGATATTCCCTAAGACCGTCGGAAACGTATTCGCAAATGTTTTGGGAATCGCGATGATCTTGTTCGGAGTGATAAAAGTAATCGGATATTTTTCAAAGGATTTATTCAGACTTGCTTTCCAATACGACTTGGCTTTTGGAGTTTTGATTATTTTAGTCGGCATAGCAACAATCCATAGACCCGGTGAATTGCTTGAATTCCTTTGCATGGTAATCGGAGTTTTGATCTTAGCCGACGGACTTTTCAAAATCCAGATGTCCATGGATGCAAAAGTATTCGGAATCCACAAATGGTGGCTTATCCTTTCTTTGGCAGTAATCGCGGGAGTATTCGGAGCCCTTCTTTTGTTTAACCCTACAGAAGGAAGCTTAGTAATAATGAGGCTAATCGGTGTGGCACTTATGGCAGAGGGAATCATGAACTTAGCGACCGTGCTCACCGCAGTAAAGATAATTAAACATCAAAAGAAAGATGTTTTGGAAGGAGTGTACAGAGAACTATGAAATTTGCAAAAGGAGTAGTTAAATCCCGTGTAATCATATTGATCGTGGCAATTTCTTTAATGATCCCTTGTTTATACGGAATGCTTCATACAAGAATCAATTACGATATGCTTACCTATCTTCCAAAGACCATGGATACCGTTAAGGGCCAGGATATATTGATGGAAGACTTCGGTAAAGGCGCTTTTTCCTTCGTGGTTATTGAAGGAATGAACAATAAGGACGTTAGCGCCCTGGCAGAAAAAATTAGAGGAATCGACCATGTAGAGACCGTTCTTTGGTACGACTCATTCATGGATGTGGACATCCCAATGGAGATGCTTCCTGATAAGGTTTATGACTTATTTAACAAGGGCGATGCCACAATGCTAGCCATTTTCTTTGATTCATCCACATCAGCGGATGTAACCATGGAAGCCATAAAGAACATTCGAAGCGTCTGCAACAAGGACTGCTTTGTATCCGGTATGTCGGCTCTGGTAACCGATTTAAAGGCTTTGTGTGAGCAGGAAGAACCTGTTTACGTAGGCATCGCGGTAGCACTTGCAGCCATTTCAATGATGGTATTTCTTGATGGTTGGCTTGTTCCCTTTGTGTTCCTTGCAAGTATCGGAATGGCAATTGTCTATAACTTAGGTTCAAACATTTTCATGGGTGAGATTTCATACATCACCAAAGCTTTGTCGGCAGTGCTTCAACTGGCCGTCACAATGGACTATTCAATCTTCCTTTGGGATTCATACAACGAAAAACTCACGATGTATGAAGATCACAAAGAAGCCATGGCCTATGCAATAAAAGACACACTTACATCGGTTGTGGGAAGCTCCATCACAACAGTAGCAGGCTTTATAGCCCTTTGCTTTATGACCTTTACCCTCGGCGCTGACCTTGGAATTGTAATGGCTAAGGGCGTGCTTTTAGGAGTTATAGGATGTGTAACAATTTTACCATCACTTATCCTTGTGCTTGATAAGCCCTTGCTTAAGACAAGACATAAACCCATTTTACCTAAGCAGGATAAGCTGGCAGGTTCAATTGTAAAGATTTTCCCCGTTTTGATTATTGCTTTCCTTGCAATCGTTGGCCCCGCTTACTACGGATATCATTCAACCCAGAATGAAGTTTACTACGACATGGGCGCCTGCCTTCCTCAGGACATAGAGGTTGTTAGGGCCAACAAGAAACTGGCTGAAACCTTCAATGTAGCCTCCACACATATGCTTTTAACAGATTCTAAGTTACCGGAAAAAGAAACCAGAGAGATGCTTAAAGAAATTGAAAGCATTGACGGAATTCAAAAGGTAATCGGCATGGAAACAGTTGTGGGACCTTTAATTCCCGAAGCCATGATCCCTTCTGAAGTAACAGAAATGTTAGAGAGCGATAACTGGAAGCTTGTGCTTATTAACTCAGAATACGCCGTTGCAAGCGATGCGGTTAATGAGCAGATAAACGAAATTAATGAAATAGTTAAAAAGTATGACCAAAAGGGAATGTTAATCGGCGAAGCTCCCTGTATGAAAGATATGATAGAGACTACAGGACACGACTTTGAAGTAGTTAACATCGTATCAATCGCAGCAATATTCATAATCATCATGATTGTTGAAAAGAGCGCATTGCTCCCCATCATTTTGATTACTGTAATTGAAACCGCCATATTTATTAACTTAGGTCTTCCCCATTACCTAGGACAGACATTACCCTTTATCGCACCGATTTGCATAAGCACCATTCAGCTTGGCGCAACGGTTGACTACGCAATCCTAATGACCACCAGGTACAAGACGGAGAGAAGAAACGGCCTTGATAAAAAAGAAGCCGTAAAGACAGCCCTTAAAACTTCAATCAATTCAATAATCGTAAGCGGCATGGGCCTTTTCTGCTCCACATTTGGCGTAGCCCTTTATTCAAACATCGACATCATAAGCTCCATGTGCATGCTTATGGCAAGAGGCGCCATCATCAGTATGATCTGCGTAATATTTATTTTGCCTCCGTTACTTTTACTCTTTGACGGAGCAATCATTCATACAACACTTGGAATGAAACAGAAAGGAGAGGTTTTATCATGAAAAAATCAATTAAAGCATTGATAGCGGTTACACTGACAGCTTCGGTTTTGCTTGGAAGCGGCGCCGTAGCTTATGCGGCACAAAATAAAGAGGATAACGGAAAGGTAACAAAAGAAGAAACGGTTTCTTTGGACAAATCGGTTTCATCAAATGAGACGGTTTCTTCAAACGAGAAGGTTTCTTTGGGCGAAGGAACCGATGCACTCAGTAACGACGAAGTGGTTTACGTATTCACCGATTCAACCGGTAACGTTACAAAGGTTATGGACAGCATCTGGATCGAAGAGGACGAAGACAGAGTGCAGGATGCTAAATCCGCAAACCTTCCCCTTGATGTAAAGGTTGAATATAAGCTTGACGGAAAGACGGTTACACCTCAAAACCTTAAGGGAAAGAGCGGACACCTTGAAGTGAAGGTAAGCTTTGACAATAAGAGATTTGAGTATAAAGAAATAAACGGACAAAAAGAAAAGGTATACGTTCCTTTCTTAGCTAGTACCGTTACAGCCATGGACAATGGAAAGTATTCAAATGTCACCGTTTCTAACGGTCGTGTGGTTTACGACGGAGCAAGATACGCTGTTGTAGGCCTTGCACTTCCGGGACTTAAAGAGGATTTAAATCTTGATGCTGAGTCTGAAGAGGTTGAGATTCCCGAAGAAATCACCATCGAAGCTGATGTAAAGGACTTTGACGAACTTGGAATGTATTTGCTTGTATCAAACAGCGTATTTAGTTCACTTGACTTTGATGCAACCGATAAAATGGATGAATTAAAAGATGACTTATCAAAGATTGATGATGCAATGAATGCACTTATGAACGGTTCCGATGAAATGTATAAGGGACTTTTAAAGTTATCTGACGGAGCAGGAAAGTTAAATAATGGCGTCATTCAGCTATACACAGGCCTTGATACCATCGATGCAAACTCAGATGATCTGGTTAACGGCGCAAAAGAAGTGTTCAACACTTTGTTAAAAACAGCATCCACTCAGCTTGCAGCATCGGGAGTTAACGTAGGTAACCTTACAATCGATAATTACTCATCAACCCTTAACGGAGTAATTAATGGCGGCACAATTAAGAACCAGGCAAGAGAAAAGGTTTCAGCGGAAGTTAAGAAAAATGAGGCTCAGTTTAGAGCAGCCGCAAATCAAAAGGCTGAAGCAACTGTAAGAGAAAAGGTAGAAGCAGGTGTTAAGGCTACAGTTGAAGCAAAGGTAACGGCAGCAGTTAAGGAGCAGGTGGAAGCAGCTGCTAAGCAGGCAGCAGGAGTGCCTAGCAAAGATGCTATCAGAAATCAGGTTGCAGCGGGCGTTGCACAGCAGGCAGGTTTAAGTGTTGATGAGGTTTTGGCAGATCCGGAATTATCGGCACAGGTAGATGCAATCGTGGACGCTAAGATTTCAGAAGCAAATGAGCAGATAGCACAGGCAGTTGATGCTAAGATGGCATCTGATGAAATAAAGGCAACAATTGAAGCTAAGACAAACGAAGCCATGGCATCTGATGAAGTTAAGGCACAGATTGAAGCCTTGGTAAATCAGAACCTTAACAGTGATGAAACTAAGGCAATGATTGATGCAGGCGTTAAAACAGCCATGAACCAGTATGTAGATAACTACCTTGAAACAAATGATGAAGTTAAGGGCCAGATAAGCGAAGGCAACAAGAAAATCGCAGAGCTTAAAGCATCTTTGGATAACTACAATAAGTTTTATCAGGGAATAATCGCTTACACAGACGGTGTCGGCCAAGCAAAAGACGGAGCAAAGAAGATTTCAGATTCAATGCCTGAACTTATTAACGGTATCGCAACTCTTACAAACGGCGGTAAGCAGTTATCAGACGGACTTAATCAATTCAACGATGAAGGAATCGTTAAGCTTAACGATATCGTCAACACCACACTTGAAGGTATGGTAGAGCGTTTCGATACAGTAAAGGAAGTATCAAAAGACTATGATTCCTATGCCGGCGAAGGCGAAAGCAAAGAATCCGTTAAATTTGTTTACAAGATTGAAAGTGCTAAATAAGTCTTTATCTCTCCTTTTATATATTTAATAAAGCTAGGTGCCCATATACGAATGTTTGTGGAAACGCTCTCGCTCGGGTCTCCGCTTCGCTCCGGTCGGGTCAAAGCCAAGGTCCCCCGGACCTTGTTCCCCCTCGCACCAGCGGCCGCAGGCTCCGAAGGTTCCACAAACATTGTATATGGCTCACCTAGCATTAAGTTTTTCTATAGTATCTGAGTATTCTTTCAAGGCATTCTTGCCATCTTTACTGATGGAATAGATTCCCTTATCTACCTTTACAAACCACCCATAGAAGTTATCCCTAAGAATAGTGGTGGCATTTGAAACGCCCGAGGCTTTTGCCACGTCACTTCCTTTAGCAACATCGCCCAGTTCGTGAAGGGCGGAGAGTACCATAAGGGCATTCTCTCTGTACTCCGTCATAAGCTTTGTGTGATGCACACCGCCTACGTTATTCTTGATTTTACGTCTTTGAAATTCTTCGGATAGATTTAATCTCTTATCTTTATTGCTCACCTGATATTTAGAAAGCTCACTTACTATAGGTTCCGATACGATTTCAATATCAAGGGTGCGCTTTGAAACAACGATTAATCCGATGCCCAGGCGCTTAAGTAAATAGATTTTATTTTGAAAGCTTTTAGAGAACAAATCCTTTGGGCGAAAGATTCCGATAAACACGGTATCGGATATTTTCTGCCTTAAAGAAGCTTGAACAACGGCTTTAAAATCAAGGGATTGCTTTAATTCGACTGAGACGGAAGAACCTTCTTTTTCCATGTAAAGGTCGATGTCGCACACCTCACCATCCACCACATATCCAAATCCTTCGAAATATTCTTTTATTGGCTTAAACAAATCCTTTTCCATAAAGCCATTATACACCCAAAGTAAATTCAATATTGGCAAGATTTAAGCATAAAAATACATTTAAAAGAAAGAAAATTCACTGTATATTAAAAGAAAGAAACCTTAAGGGGGTTTACATGCAAAATACTAATGTAATTGATTTAAGCGGGGAATGGCTTTGCAAATCAGAGGACGGAAGCATAAACAAAAAGGTCAAGCTTCCCGGTTCTTCCTGTGAAAACGGCATAGGAAAGAAAGCAGAGTATTATAAAGAGTATTCTACAGAAGCCGTAAGAGCACCAAGGGAAAAGTATGAATTCATTGGAAAGCTTATTTACACAAAAACTATAGATATTCCGAAAAAATTTGAAGGTACTGATCTTACCTTTTTCTTTGAGCGCGTAAACATTTCATCAAAGCTTTTCATAGACGACATTCAGGTGGGAAGAGAGACTATCGGCCTTTCAACGCCTCACATATATAAAATAAGCGACAGAGTAAACGAAGAGGGCGCGCCCCTTTTTAAAAGCCTTGCGGGAAAGCATGAAGTAAAGCTTATTATTGACAATTCAGACCTTCTTCACATCGGAAATATGGCAAGCGGCTACAGCGTCGACACCCAGGGCTACTGGAACGGTGTCATCGGTGAAATGAAATTAATTTCAAGGCCCGTAAACTACATCGAATCGGTTCAGGTTTTTCCGGAAGGAAGCGACCTTAGAATCGAAACCGTAACCATAAGCGATAGGCACGTGCCAATGGAAATTAAGAAAGCAAAGCTTAAGTACGAGCTGTTTCTTCCAAACGGCACTAAGGATAAAGAAACCACTCAGGAAATAGAGCTTTTTTCAAAGCGCCAAAGAAATCGCATTAACATCCCAATCTCGGAAAAAGAAAAAATCTACTGGGATGAGTTTGACCATGAACTTTTTAAAGTTAAGGTTACGCTTATTACAGACAAAGAGACATTTGAATATACTCAGGATTTTGGCTACAGGATTGTTTACGTCAAAGATAAGGAATTTAGAATAAACAATCGCCTTTTATCATTAAGAGGCACCATTAATTGCGCCCAGTATCCACTTACAGGTTATCCTCCAATGGACAAAGAAACCTGGGTTAAGCACTTTAAAATCTTAAAAGAATACGGCCTAAATCACGTAAGGTTCCACGCCTGGTGCCCGCCGGAAGCTGCATTTAAAGCGGCAGACGAGCTTGGTCTTTATCTTGGAATTGAAATGCCCTTATGGCTTAACCGTGACGTGACGCCCTATGAATTTGGAGACGATGATTATCATATCCCTTTCTTTAGGGAAGAAGCCCTTAAAATCGTAGAAACCTACGGAAACCATCCTTCCTTTGTTTTCTTTGCAAACGGCAACGAAAACCTTGGGGATTATGCGATGCTTGAAACTATGATCGCCCAGTTAAAGGCCATAGACAATCGCCATTTATACACCCTAACTTCAAACTTTGACCATCCGCTTAGCCCCTATGAAGACTATCTTTGCGCCTTTGAGATTCTTCATAACAAGGCCCGCATTCAGTTTTTGCATGATGAGGTGGCAGAGGGCACATGTGTAAATTATGAAAAGATGAAAGAAACCGTCCCGGTTCCCTTTACTTCCTTCGAAGTGGGGCAGTACTGCGTGTACCCTGACGTTGACATTATTGAAAAATACACAGGAGCCATGCTTCCCGTAAACTTTGATGCGATTAAAAAAGAAATGGTTAAGCACGGAGTGTATGAAAGGCTTCACGATTACGTTTTAGCTTCCGGAGACTTAGCCTGCAAGCTTTATAAAGAAGATATTGAAGCGGTTCTTCGCACAAGAGGAATGGGTGGATTCCAGCTTTTATCTTTAACGGATTACACGGGGCAGAGCACCGCGACTGTTGGAATTTTAGACGTAATGTATGAGTCTAAGGGGATTATAAAGCCTAAAGAGTGGAGAGCATTTTGCTCTGAAACGGTACCCTTGTTTGAAGCAAAGCGCATATATAAAATCGGGGATACCATTAAGGCAAAGGTTTCTTTGTACGATGTATCAAAGCAACCAATAAAAGAACCTGTATTTGATTTATCGATAGTAGATTATAAATCTAAAAAAGAAGTATTTAATGCTTCATGTAAGAAAGAAGGGGATAAAACAAGCATAGAAATTCCCATTGATTTTGTGAGTGAAAATTCTTTACTTAAGGTTTATATAAGCGTTAAGGGAGAAAAAGAATACACAAACTCATGGCGCATATTTGTGTATAAGGATGAAGAAGCGAGCCTTCCTAAAGATAAGCTTATATCCACAAAAGAAGATTATGAAAAGGCTTTAAAGATAGGAGGAAAGTACATAATCACTCCGAATTTTTATGAAAAGCAAAGCCTTACAAAGAATAGCTTTATCCCTGTATTCTGGTCGCCTGTTCACTTTCCTTCAAAGGCGCCCGTGGGATTTATGATTGATAAAGACCATCCGATTTTAGCAAACTTTCCAAGCGAAGAGTATGCGGATTATCAGTGGAAAGAGCTTGTGGACAATTCGGTTTCTTTAAACTTAAAAGATATTAAAGGCGCAAAGCCGATACTTGAATTTGTGCCAAACTTTACGGACAATGAGCCAAAGTCAGCTTTATTTACATATAAAGAAAAGAATGCAGAGTTTGTGTTCTGCGGCTTTGACCTTAAGTTAAAATCTCTTCCCGCAAAGGCCTTAAAGAAAAGCATTGTTAATTACATTAATGCATAAGAAAAGAGCGTACAGATTACTGTACGCTCTTTAAAATTATTCAGTTTAATTATTCTGCAACTGTTGTGCCAACTTCGTCCTTAATGTCTTCGTAGAAAGCTGCCATTGTTGCCTGCATGTAAGGTCCAATCCAGATGTAAGCAATACCGAATGTTAATGCGCCAAGTAAGCACCATCCGATGAAACTGAATTCTACACAGAAGAGTTTCCACTTCTTACCCTTCATTAAGTTCTTACTTGCTGTGATAGCTTCGCCACCTGTCATTTCAGGGTGATCCATAAGAATGTAGGGTGCCATGCTGTACTTGTATACTGCGATGATACCGGGAATGCAGAAAAGCATGCTCCAAAGAAAGATAAAGATAGCCATCTTAACGTTGAGACCGATAGTTGCTGAAAAACCGGGCTTCTTGAATCCTTCAAAAAGGTTTTCGAATGTAACCTTCTTTTCACGGATTGTCATCATGAATACGTATGCAAGACCACACATTAAAGCTCCGCCTAAAACGATGGTACCTACTGCTGTAAAGCTAAGTGCGCCAAGCATTAAACCGTAAACGATAACTGCACCAATGGCTGCTCCCCAATTGCCACTGAGTGATTCTCTCGCGATCTGGCGATATTCTTTTGCTGACTTCATTTTTTTGTTCTCCTTTATTTAGCAGATTTAGGGTATTTATAAAATTTTTATAAACCCATAGATGTATATTAATACAATTTTTTAAAAAAAGCGAGAAAAAAATGTTGACATTGTTCTCCAAAAGGTGTATTACTGTATTAAGCGCTTAGTACAGTAACACAGCTACTATAAGGAGGGAAATAGTGATGTGGGAATTTACCAATGACCGACCGATTTATCTGCAGCTTATAGAGCAGATAAAGCTGCGGGTAATCAACGGAACCTACAAGCCGGGCGATAAAGTGCCGTCCGTAAGGGAAATCGCAATGGAAGCGGGAGTCAATCCCAATACGGTTCAAAGAGCTTTCTTGGAACTGGAGCGTAGCGGTATCCTAAGCACCCAAAGAACACTGGGACGATTCGTCACAGACAAGGAGACCGACATTCAAAACAACAGAGATGACATGGCTAAAGAGCAGGTTGAAATCTTTGTGGGAAAGATGAAAGAACTCGGACTTTCAGGTGAAGATGTGATAAGACTTGTCCAAGCTTACCTTAATGAGGAGGGGAAATAAAATGAGTGTTAACTTAAATACTGTGGCACTTACTAAGCGCTATGGTAGTGAAACGGCGATTGATAATCTAAATCTTTCGCTTGAATCGGGACAAATTGTTGGGTTACTTGGTCCAAACGGAAGTGGCAAGACTACTTTAATTAAGATGATAAGCGGTTTGCTTACTCCAAATTCCGGTGAAATCTTGGTAGCCGACAAAAAAATCGGAAAGGAAAGTAAGGCTTTGGTTTCTTACCTTCCCGAGCGCTGCGCTCTTCCCGATTGGATGAAAATCGGCGAACTTGTAACAATGTACAAGGATTTCTTTAATGACTTTGACGAAAACAGAGCCTATGCGATGCTTAAAGACTTAGATCTTGATTTAAAGAAAACCTTCAAGGCGTTGTCAAAGGGTAACAGGGAGAAGGTTCAGCTTATTCTTTGCATGAGCAGAAACGCTAAGATTTATTGCCTTGATGAGCCAATCGGAGGCGTTGACCCTGCAGCAAGAGATTACATTTTAAGAACTATTCTTCAAAACTATTGTGAAGATTCCACCGTTATCATTTCAACACACCTTATAAGAGATATCGAAGGTGTAATCGACAGAGTTTTGTTCTTAAAGAAGGGACAGGTTATTTTAAACACTACCGTCGATGAAATAAGAGAAGAAAAGAAAATGTCTGTGGATGCTTTGTTTAGGGAGGTGTTCGCATGTTAGGCAAATTGATTAAATATGATGTAAAAGCTCTTTCAAGATATATTTTTCCGGCTTTTATACTTAGCCTTGTTTCAGCCATTTTCTTAAGAATCAACATTTTATTAAGAAATAATGTGGGCGAGAACATTTTTACCAATGTAATGAACGGCTTATCAATAGTTTTGTTTGTGGTTTCGGTGGTGGCAATCTCAATAGGAGCTTATATTGCTTACATTATATATTTTTATAAATCAACCCTTGGGGATCAGGGATATTTTTACATGTCACTTCCCGCATCGGCAGATGAATACCTTGTAAGCAAGATTTTAAGCGGAGCGGTTTTGATGTTGTCGGCCGTTTTGGTGTCAGTTTTATCCCTACTGATACTTGGAGCTTTTAATCCTGAATTTAATGATGCATTCAAAGGGTTATACGAGATTTGGAAAGAAATATGTAAGGTTACTCCCGGAGGAAAAATAATCGCAACACTGGTTATAAATGGAGTATTTTCACTCTTTTCCACACAGTTTGTGGTTGCATTTTGTATTCTTTCCGGACAGCTTCTCGGAAAGAAGAAAATACTTGGAGCATTCCTTGCATACCTTGTTTTGCAGGCTATTGAAGGTTTCTTTGGACAGATTACCTTGCTTGCAACACTTGGAACCATAAATGTGGATTCCTTTGCATATAATGATGTAGCATTTGCACAGCTTTTCACCCGCCTTTCAACAGGCGGACTCATCGTGGGCACTATCATGATGGCATTTGAGTATTTTGTAGCAAGATTTTTCCTTACAAAGAAATTAAATCTTGAATAGCGATAAGTGCCACGGGTGTTTAATCCGTGGCATTTATAAAAAGAAAATTAAAAATATAAACAATTGTATTAAGCTATTGCGTTAAATAAAAAAAGCAATTATTTTCTTAATTGAACAAAAAAACACTATATGGGAGAGATAGAAATGAAATTTTTTAAGAAACACAAAAAAGGTCTCATTATTTTCGGTGTTATCGCTGCCCTTTTGATAGCCGGTTTCTTTTGGCTTAGGTCAATCGGAAACAAGGCAATGGAGCAGCTTGCGGCAATGACAAGCGAAACCGCTGTTGCAGAAAAGAGAGACGTAGCAAACGTAGTATCCACAACAGGTAAAGTGGTAAGCGTTGATTCTAAAGACCTTTCATCCATTGTTACTGGTGTAAAGGTAAGCGAAGTTTACGTGCAGGTTGGCGATGAAGTAAAGGCAGGGGATTTGCTTGTAAAGCTTGACTCAGAAAACTTAGAAGAAGACCTTGCCGATGCGCAGACCAATCTTTCAAACACAAAAAAAGCAAACAATTTAAGTGTTGGAAGTGCTCAGAGAGCTTACAACGAAGCAGTTACAAATCAGGCAATTTCCGCAGAAAGAATCGTTAAAGATATTGAAGATGCCCAGAAGAAACTTGACGAAGCAAAGAACGTCAAGGGCTGGTATGACGATATGTATGAAGATGCCAAGAAAAAGCTTGAAACCGCTGAAAACAATTATAACGCTGCAGTAAATGCACTCGGAGCCCTTTCTTCCGTTTCGGGAAACGATGTGGATCAGGCTAAAAAGAACGTTGCAACCTTAAATGCAGCGGTTGAAGTTGAAAGAGCAAATGTTTCAAAGTGGCTTTCGAATTATGAAAGTGAGAAAGCCAATATTACTTCACTTGAAAAAACAATCGAAACCTTAAAGCAGAATCAGGTAGATACTCAAAGAAGCACAGATTCAAGTATCCAAGCTTCAAGAGAATCTTTAAGCAGTGCACAGATTCAGGCTTCGGGAAGCACAAAGAGTGTTGAAAGACAGATTTCAACTTTTGAAGATCAGATAGATTCTTGCAGCATCGTGGCTCCTTTTGACGGAGTGGTTACGGATGTTGCTGTGGAAAAGGGTGCAATATATACAGGTACTCCCGCTGTAAGAGTGGAAGATATCAATGCATATGAAATCAGCACCGAAATCGATGAATTCGATATCGGAAAGATAAAGGTTGGTCAGAAGGTTGTCATTAAGACAAACGGTACAGGCGATGAAGAGCTTGAAGGCGTTGTTAAGTCAATTGCTCCGAGAGCCACACCTATGAAGGTTTCAACAGACGGTACATCAGCCGTTACCTACACCACAAAGATCAGCATTCTTACAAAGAACGATATGTTAAAACTTGATATGACTGCTAAGCTTTCAATCATCTTAGACGAAGCAGCCGGTTCACTTACGGTTCCTTATGATGCGGTTATGACAGATGAAGAAACCGGTGATAAATACGTTGAAATCATCGATGCAAAAGATGAAAAGACCGGTATGATTACAGCTACTCACAAAGAAATCGTTACAACAGGCTTAGAGAGTGAATATTACGTTGTAATCACAGGCGGCAACTTAAAAGAAGGCGATGAAGTTAAAATCACAAGAGATATCGCTGACGTATTTGACTTTAGTGTTTACATGAATGAAGGCGCCACAAGCGGAATGTAAGGAGTAATATGGCAAAGACAATTATTGACATGAAAGGAATCGTCAAGAAGTTCTTTATCGGTACTCCAAACGAGTTTGCAGCCCTTAAAGGCGTGGACCTTAAGGTTTATGAAGGGGAATTTGTGGCAATCGTCGGAGCTTCGGGCTCGGGTAAGTCAACCCTCATGAATATTATAGGTTCTTTGGACCGCCCTACCGAAGGAGAATACTTACTTGACGGTGTAAATGTAACTGAGGCAAAAGATGCCCAGTTATCTAAAATCAGAAATTCAAAAGTAGGATTTGTATTTCAGACCTACAACTTAATAGCAAAGACAAACGCTCAAAAGAATGTGGAAATGCCAATGCTTTATGCAGGCCTTGGCGCAAAAGAGCGAAGCGAGAGAGCAAAAGAGCTTTTGGAACTTGTGGGAATGGAAGAAAGAAGGAAGCATCTTCCCGAAGAACTTTCAGGTGGTCAAAAGCAACGTGTGGCTATAGCAAGAGCCATGGCAAACGATCCTGCAATAATCTTAGCCGACGAACCTACAGGTGCTCTTGACTCTCAGACAGGACGTCTGGTTATGGACATCTTCCATAAGCTTCATAAAGAGCAGGGAAAAACAGTAGTTTTAATCACTCACTCACCGGAACTTGCGGAAGAGTGCGAAAGAATAATAACTATTAAAGACGGCATGATTATAGGAGAAAGAAAAGGCACCAACAAAGCTCCTTCTATGGAAGCAAATGAAGAAAAGAAGGAGGTGGGTGCATAATGTTATTCTTTGAAAACGTAAGACTTGCATTCTCAAGTTTGCTTGCAAACAAGATGCGTGCCCTCCTTACAATGCTTGGTATCATAATCGGTATTTCTTCGGTTATAGCCATTATGACAGTAGGTAATTCACTTACCGCACAGGTAAACGATTCCATGTCATCCCTTGGCGCAAACAACGTACAGGTATACTTAAACTACAAAGATACTAAAGACGAAGTGACAGAAGAAGGATATGTATTTAAGGCAGATGACCCCACAAAGGTCGCACTTAATGAATCCGATTTGTTTTCAAAGGAAATGATTGAAGAATTATGTGAAGCATTTCCCGATGAAATCTATGCGGTTTCTTTGACCCAGGGCGTAGGCCAGGGAGAAGTAAAAGAAGGCTCTCAGGTTGCATACGTTAACTTACTTGGTGCAAGCGTAGGAAAATTTATTTCCGCAAACATTGAAATGGTAGACGGAAGATTCTTTAGCGAAGCAGAAATGAAGGATGCAAGAATGCTTGCCATTGCTTCCGAAAAGTTTGTGGAAAAGCTTTATAAGGGTGTAAATGCGGAAGCCCTTGGAAAAACCGTAAACGTATATATCGGCGATAAGTTTTATCCCGTTACTATAATCGGTATTTACAAGGTAGAGCAAACCGCCATGACTTCGGCCCTTATGGGAAGCTCAGATAAGGTTACAGACCTTTACATCCCCTTAAGAGCTGCAGAAGAACTTTCGCATAAGGATTACTATTATTCCTTTGATGTAATAGGTCAGCCCGGAGCTGATGCCGACAAACTTGCAGGTAAAATAAAGAGCTTCTACAACACCACAGCTTACAGAAACAGCAGAGCGTTGATGGTTGATGCATTGAGCTTAAAGACCATGGTTGAATCCTTTAACACCATGCTTGGATCCATCACAACCGCCATTGCAATAGTAGCGGGCATTGCCCTTTTGGTAGGCGGTATCGGCGTTATGAACATCATGCTTGTATCCATCACAGAAAGAACCCGTGAAATCGGTACAAGAAAAGCCCTTGGCGCCCCCAATTCTTCCATCAGACTTCAGTTTGTGGTGGAAGCGGTGGTTATATGTATCATAGGTGGTATCATTGGTATCATCTTAGGCGTTCTGGCAGGTACAGGTCTTGCGGCCGCCCTTGGAACTCCTGCATCGCCATCAGTTTCAAGTATCATATTAAGTATTTCAGTATCAATGGCAATCGGTGTATTCTTCGGATATTACCCCGCCAACAAAGCAGCCAAGATGGACCCCATCGAAGCTCTCAGGTACGAATAAAAAGGAAAACACCCATCTTTGCAGATGGGTGTTTTTTATTTTGTCTAGTTAAATCCTCTAAATCCTTTACCGATGATCTCGGATGAGTTTGTTATCATAATGAAGGCGTGAGGCTCGGTTCTTCGGATGAAGTTTCGAAGCTGAACTGCGTGGCTTCTTTTCATAACGGATAAGACGATTGATTTTTCGTGGTGCTCGTAGGCGCCTTCTGCCTTATAGACTGTGGCGCTTTTATGAAGGGTGTTTATAATAAAGTCACATATGGGCTTCGGGTCATCGCAGATAATTGTAAAGTATTTGCAAAGGTTGATGTTTTCGATTACACCGTCGATTACAAGTGACTTTGCCATAAGGCCTGTGAATGAGAAAAGACCGGTTGTAATATCAAATACAAAGCAAGCACAAATGGTGATTGTTAAGTCTACGATGAAAAGAGCGGTACCAATGTTAAAGTGCGTGTACTTTTTAACTATCATTGCCACGATATCTGTTCCGCCACCGCTTGCGCCCATATCGAATAGGATGGCAGCGGCAACCGAAGGAAGCACGATTGCAAAGAAAAGTTCAAGCACCGGCTGATTTGTAAGGGGGCCGTCCATAGGGAAAAGCTTTTCAGCTAAGCTTAGTAAGAGAGAAGACAGAGTGCTTACATATACTGTCTTTAATCCGAACTTTCCGCCAAGGAAAATAAATCCCAAAACCAGAAGTGCCATATTGATTATAAAGTTGTATGTTGCGGGGGTTAAAGAAAAAAGCTTACCCAGCAAAATAGCAACACCTGTGACTCCTCCGAATGAGAAGTTGTTAGGGAATTTAAATACATATACACCTATATCAAGCACTACCGTTGCCAGTGTAAGTAATGCCCATTCTTTCGCCAGGTGTAAAAATCTTTCTTTGGTCATTAATCTAACTCCAATACATATATTTAAATATCACCGCTAAATAGTAGCACAATGGGATTAAAATGCCAATAAAAACTTGAGATTACGGGGCATACAACCAAGTCTTTTTGTTGACACAGAGAATGTGACACGATATAATTTCTTTGTGCTTTAATGCTTTAAAGCGTCTATGCGAAAAAGTAATGGGATATAGGAGAAAAGAAAATGGTAGTAAAAATCTTGCTTTTACTTGTGTTTTTCGGTGTCATGATTGGGGTGGGAATGTATTCTCGCAAGATGGCAACGGATGTTAACGGATTTGTGCTTGGTTCAAGAAAGGTAGGACCGTGGCTTACGGCTTTTGCTTACGGTACATCTTACTTTAGTGCCGTTGTATTTGTGGGTTACGCCGGACAGTTTGGCTATAAATACGGCCTTTCTTCCACATGGATAGGAATCGGAAACGCATTGATCGGTTCTTTGATGGCATGGGTAATTCTTGGTAGAAGAACAAGAGTTATGAGTAAACACTTAGGCTCGGCCACAATGCCTGACTTTTTAGGAAAGAGATATCATTCAAAGGCCATTAGAATAGTGGCTGCACTTATTTCATTTATATTCTTAATTCCTTATACAGCTTCGGTTTATAACGGATTATCAAGACTTTTTGGAATGGCTTTTAACATTCCTTATATAGTATGTGTGCTTGTAATGGCGATTCTTACGGCAGTATACGTAATTTTGGGCGGCTACATGGCGACAGCAATTAACGACTTTGTGCAGGGAATCATAATGCTTTTTGGTATAGCAGCGGTTGTTGTGGCTGTTTTAAATTCAAACGGCGGTTTCTTTGAAGCATATAAAACTTTATCTCAAATGGAGAGTGAATATGCAGTAACTGAAGGGCTTAAGGGCGCATATGTTTCTTTCTTCGGACCTGACCCTGTAAACTTACTTGGAGTTGTAATATTAACATCTCTTGGAACCTGGGGACTCCCTCAGATGGTTTCAAAATTTTATGCAATTAAGGATGAGCGTTCAATCAAGACGGGAACCATTATTTCCACATTCTTTGCAATAGTTGTGGCAGGCGGATGCTATTTCCTCGGAGGCTTCGGCCGTCTTGCTGATGTTTCGGCAATTACAGTTGACGGAAAGCTTGTATACGATGCAATTATTCCCACAATGCTATCTAAACTACCGGATGTCCTTATAGGAATAGTGGTAGTGCTTGTGCTTTCAGCATCAATGTCGACTCTTTCAAGCCTTGTGCTTACATCAAGTTCCACCATTACTCTTGACTTAATAAAGCCGAACTTAAAGAAGGATTTGGATGAAAAGAAACAACTTTTAATCATGAGATTATTCATTGTTGTGTTTATTGTGGTATCCGTTGTTATGGCTATTAACCCTCCCACATTTATTGCACAGCTTATGGGCATTTCATGGGGAGCTTTGGCGGGAGCTTTCTTAGCACCTTTGGTTTACGGCCTTTACTGGAAGGGGACTACAAGACTTGGCGTTTGGGCAGGCTTTGCAGCAGGTGTCGGAATCACCGTCGCAAACATGGTATTTTCATGGATGTCACCTATAAATGCAGGTGCATGGGCTATGATCGCAGGCCTTGTCATTGTGCCGCTTGTTTCTTTGGTTACACCTAAGCTTGATAAGGGTGAAATCGACTTCTCATTTAAGTGCTATGAAAAGAAGAAAGTTGTGGAAGAAAAGATCGCTCTTCCCGATGATGAAGTGGCAAAATAAAAATAATAAAGATTAATAAAGTCTTAATTGTAAATAGACCTCGTAAGATAGTATTATTAACTTAGGTTAGACTATTGTCTTACGAGGTTATTGTATGTACAGACGCGAAAAAAGAAGCTGGATGAAGCACTTGGATTTCACCATATTTGATATCCTTTGTGCCCAGTTTTCCTACATAGTTTTATATAGATATAAAATCGGCGCGGGGCTTCCCTATGACAGCGAATGGTATGATCGTCTGGGAATCGTCCTTGTGCTTATTCAGATTTGTATTATCTTTTTCTTAGAGCCTTATAAAGACATTTTAAGGCGAGACAAGATTCAGGAATTTAAAAAAGTAGTTGTCAGTGTTTCTTTGTCCTTCGGTTGTTTGATTTTATACGTTTATGGTATGAAATTGGCCGAGGCTTATTCCCGTGTAGTTTTATACGGTACATGGGCTCTTTCAATCCCCATAACTTATGTATTCAGAATCTTTTGGAAAAACCATGTCAGAAGGCGTGTGGTTGAAGATAAAAACAGAGCCGTAATGGTTCTTTTTACCGCCAATGAAGGCGTGGAAGAATGCATTAAAGAATTTGAAAAAAACAGATATCGTAACTACGTTATAAAAGGCATCGTTATCATGGATAAAGACAGAGAAGGGGACGTTATAAGAGATGTTCCCGTTGTGGCTAATGCAGATAATTTCCTTGATTACGTGCGCACAAACGTGGTTGACGAAGTGTTTATAAACAGTAACGACATTTCTAAATCCGAGTTTATTTCAGACGAGCTTTTGGAAATGGGCGTAACCGTTCACTTTAAGATCATGCATAACTCAAAGTTGTCACCGGGCAAAGTGGTGGAACCTTTGGGAAATTACCTTGTTATGACGTCATGTATGAACATAGCGTCAAACAGACAGGTTATCATAAAGAGAGTCTTGGATATTTTGGGAGGCATTGTAGGCCTTATTCTTTGCGGAATAGCGTTTATCATATTTGCCCCCATCATAAAGAAACAATCCCCCGGACCTGTTTTCTTTAAGCAGATTAGAGTCGGTAAAAACGGAAGAAGATTTAAGCTTTATAAATTCCGTTCAATGCATGTAAATGCCGAAGAAATGAAGGCTGAGCTTCAGGAGCAAAACAAGATTTCAGGCAACATGTTTAAGATTGAAGATGATCCAAGAATCATTCCAATCGGAAAATTTATGAGAAAGTACTCAATCGATGAGCTTCCTCAGTTTTGGAATATTTTAAAGGGCGATATGAGTTTGGTGGGCACCCGTCCTCCCACAGAAGATGAATTTGAAAACTATGAAGCTCACCACAGAGCTCGTCTTGGCATTAAGCCCGGTTTAACAGGCATGTGGCAGGTAAGCGGAAGGTCTGACATAACAGATTTTGAAGACGTGGTGGCACTTGATACGGCTTATATTTCAAACTGGAATTTAGGAATGGATATAAGGATTTTGTTTAAAACAATAGTGGTAGTTTTTAAAGGAAACGGAGCCGTTTAATGAAAGATTTGTCTGTCGCAATCGTTGCATATAACGATGAAGAAGATGTAAAAAATGCAGTGGAGTCTATCTTACGATGGACTCCCGATTTTATTTCAATGACCCTTTATATAGTGGATAACAGCACCAAAGAAACCGGTCTTAAAGAGCTTGAGAGTAATCCTAATGTGGTTTACATAAATACAGGAAAGAACCTAGGCTTCGGAGGCGGCCACAATGTGGTGTTACCTAAGCTTGATTCTAAATATCACGCCATTGTAAATCCCGACATCCTTTTAAGAGAAGATGCTTTTTCTAAGATAGTTTCTTTTATGGATGAAAGTGATTGCGGCATGTGCGTACCCAGAATTACCGATGAAGAGGGTAATTTACTTAAGGTATACAGGCGTGAAGTTACCGTATTTGATATGTTTATAAGAATGTTTATTAAGGGCGGCTTTAAGAAAAGAAGGGCATATCACACCATGCAGGATATGGATTATGATAAGCCGTTTCAGGTTCCCTTTGCCCAGGGCAGTTTCTTGGTGATTAAGACAGATTTATTTAAAAAACTTAAGGGATTTGATGAAAGATTCTTTCTTTATATGGAAGATGCGGACCTTTGTAAAAGAGTAAACAATGTAAGCAATTTACTTTACTTTCCGGGGGCATCCGTAATACACAAATGGGAAAAAGGTTCCCACAAAAACCTTGGATTATTTAAGCTTCACGTGTCCTCTATGGTTAAATATTTCCTAAAGTGGAGACATTCACTTTCAAATAAAAAGATAGTATAATAACACTTATGAGCACAAAAATTACCGAAGGCCAAATGGACTTCTTAGGACTGTTAAGTGAATACACGGATGACCAGGGCGCAACGGTAAGAGTGCACGAGGCAAAGGCGCCTAAAAAGCCTAAGAGTACGCCTAAAAAAGACGAGCCAAAGCAGCTTTCTTTAGTCTTTGAAGACTTAGACGAAGCTTTCGAAGAAGAGGAAAGAAAGAAGCAGGCTGAACTTGAAAAAAGGCTTAGGGAAGAAGAACGCTTAATCGCCGAAGCAAAGAAAAAGGCCGAAGAAGCTAAAAAGGCCGAGGAAGCAAAGAAAGTCGAAGAGGCAAAGGCTGCAGCAATCACAGAAGAGCCTAAAAAGCCGGAAGTTAAGCCTTCTAAATCAGGCAACAAAGGTACCGGTGAACAGCTATTTAAGCAATGCACTAAGTGTTGGTGCTTTGACTGTAAGCATAACGCAAGAAACGAAGGCATGCCACGTGAAATGTGCGGCGTAAGTATGCCCTGCCCCGCATGCAAAAGCTGCGAGGCTGAAGATTTTGCTACAATTTGCGAAATCGGAAATGCCAAAGAAGGCTGCAAATTCAGAGCCATAGAAGAAGGCCTTTTCCAAGAAGAATCAGAAGAAGTATAGAGGACGGATATTTAAATGCAGATAGTAATTGTAGGTTGCGGTAACGTGGGAGGATCAATTGCCAGATCCTTAAGTAAAGAAGGCCACGACGTAACAATTGTCGATAACGACATACAGGAAGTTAAAGATTTATCGGTAGAGCTTGATGTAATGGCTATCGAAGGAAACGGTTCCACACTTGACGTTTTGCTTCAGGCAGGGGTGCAAACCGCGGACTTACTTATAGCCACCACAGAATCCGATGAAAAGAACATTCTTTGCTGCTTGCTTGCAAAGAAGGCAGGCACCAAGAACACAATCGCCAGAGTTCGTAACCCCGAATACAAAAAAGAAATTGAATTTATAAAAGAAGAGCTTGGCCTTTCAATGTCAATTAACCCGGAGCTTAGCGCTGCGGCAGAAATAGCAAGACTTTTAAAATTTCCTACAGCAATTGAAATCGATACTTTTGCTGCGGGAAAGGTAGAGCTTTTAAAATTTGAAGTTACAAGCGAGAGCCCTCTTTCGGGAATGGCTCTTAAAACTATGCATAAAAAGCTTAATACAGATGTACTTGTTTGCATCGTTGAAAGAGGTACGGAAACACTTATCCCTAATGGTGAATTTGTGCTTAGCGAAGGAGACAAAGTTTCTGTAATTGGAACCGGTAAAAAGGCTTCCCTCTTCTTTAAGGCCATTAACTTAAATCAAGGTAAGGTTAAAAACTGTATGATAGTGGGTGGCGGTGAGACCAGCTTCTATCTTTCAAAAATGCTTATTCAAAGCGGTGTTGACGTAAAGATTATAGAAAGAGACAAAAAACGCTGCGAAGAGCTTGCGGAAGCTTTGCCCGAAGCCATTATCATTAACGGTGACGGAAGCGATAAATCCTTGCTTGGAGAAGAAGGAATCGAGAGTACCGAAAGCTTTGTTTCTTTGTCCAATCACGATGAAGAAAACGTTATGATGTCCATTTATGCAAAGAAAGTAAACCCCAAAGCAAAGCTTATTACAAAGGTTCACAGAAGTGCATATGAAGATATTATCGGTGACATGAATTTAGGAAGTATCATTAACCCTAAGTTCCTTACTGCGGAAGAAATAGTTAAGTATGTGCGTGCTATGTCAAATACCGTAGATTCGGATATCGAAGCTTTGTATCAGATTAACCAGGGTAAGGCGGAAGCCCTTGAATTCATTGTTAAAGATTCATCTGCCCTTACAAACAAGCCACTTTCAGAGCTTAACGGCAAGCTTAAGCCAAACGTAATTATCGCAAGCATCATTCATAAAGGAATGGTGGAGACTCCCAACGGATCAAGTAAGATTTTGGAAGGAGACAGAGTGGTGGTAGTTACCACGGAAACCGGATTTTCCGATATTAGCGATATTTTGGAGTGATTTAAATGAACAAGTCGATAATAAGATATATTTTAAGCAGGGTACTGCAATTTGAAGCTGTATTTTTGCTTTTACCCGTAATTGTATCTTTAATATACAAAGAAAAAGACGGAATTTGCTTTTTAATCGTATCTTTATGTGCACTTGCACTTGGTACCCTCGGAAGCAGGTTTTTACCTAAAAGCAAAGTCTTTTATGCAAGAGAAGGCTTTGTAACGGTTTCTTTATCCTGGATATTGATTTCTTTGGTGGGAGCAATTCCCTTTGTTATAACCGGAGCGATTCCTTCATATGTTGATGCCGTATTTGAAACGGTTTCAGGTTTCACCACAACAGGTGCCAGCATTTTAACGGATGTTGAAGCAATGTCTTACACCTGTATGTTCTGGAGATGCTTTACAAACTGGATCGGCGGTATGGGCGTGCTTGTGTTTATCATGGCGGTTGTGCCTCTTTCGGGAAGCCACAACATGCACCTTATGAAGGCAGAAAGCCCGGGACCAGACGTAGGAAAGCTGGTTCCCAAGGTAAAAGATACCGCAAAGATTTTATACGGAATGTACATGGGCCTTACAGGAGTGCTTATTATAAGCTTACTTATTGCTAAGGTTCCTCTTTTTGACGCTTTTGTGCTTTCATTTTCAACCATGGGTACGGGGGGATTCGGAAGGTGGAATGCAAGCCTTGGCGCTTATTCATCAGCCGTTCAGACAATCGTTATTATTTTCATGATTTTGTGCGGCGTTAACTTTAACGCATACTTTTTGATCATTAAAGGAAAGATAAAAGACTTCTTTAAGATAGAAGAAATCAGAACTTATCTTTTAATCCTTTTGGCAGGAGCAGTGATTATCACACTTTTGGTAAGAGGAAACTATTCTTCTTACGGAGAAGCTTTCCATCACGCTTCTTTCCAGATAGCTTCAATCATGAGTACCACCGGTTTTTCAACCGCTGATTTCGACCTTTGGCCGACCCTTGCAAAGACGATTTTAGTGTGCACCATGGTAATCGGCGGATGCGCCGGAGCTACTGCGGGCGGTATCAAGGTTTCAAGACTTTTGCTTTTATTTAGAACCATCGGAAGAGAATTGTCTCACCTTACTCATCCAAGAAGTGTAAGAAAGATAAGAATGGATTCGCAGCCTGTTTTGGAAGAGACTATTAAGGGCGTTCAATCCTTCTTTATTGCATATGCGATTTTGGTTATTTTATCAACCATCATCGTATCAATAGATAATTTTGATTTTCAGACATCCTTTACAAGCGTAATTTCCATGGCGGGTAACATTGGTCCCGGTCTTGGAAAGGTTGGTCCCACAGGAAACTATTCTATGTTTTCTGATTGCTCAAAGATAGTGCTTATTTTTGATATGCTTGCGGGACGTCTTGAAATATTCCCTATGCTGGTACTTTTCTATGCGGGAACTTGGAGGAAATCTTGAAGAAAACTAAAGTACTGTTTTGGCTAATTTTAATGGCTCTTGCGGCTTGTCAGCTGGTGCTTTCATGGAAGGTAACCGGGTTTTCTGACTTTTACGCAATGCACATATTCCCCATATTTACAAACACCTACGGAAGGCTCTTTGGAAGGATAAAGATAAGCATCGGAGAGTTAATGATTTTTCTCTTTGTTGCATACACTTTGTTTACCCTTGTAATCTGGCTTTTAAGATTTGTAAATTTTTGTGACGGAAAAGAAACCTTAAAAAAGTTTAGCCTTATAAACAGCGGCATTTTCTTTAAAATGATTATAGTTATATGCCTTCTTTTGGTGCAAAACTGCTTTGTGCTTTATCACACTACGCCTATTTATTCTGAGGTAAAGTATGAGTTTAACAGGCAGGATTTGATTGAATTAAGAGAAAAGCTTGTTACTACTTCAAATGAACTTGCAGAGTCTTTTGAAAGAAACGATAAGGGAGAAATAATCTACGACGGTGATTTAAGAAGTCAGGCTATGATTTCCATGCAGGCCCTCGGTGAACCTGCAAAAGAGAGGGTAGAAAACAAAACAGGCGATGCTTTGGATGAATACCTTCAGAGACTTTCAGGCTATTACACAATGCCTAAGCCCTTTTTAAAATCTGACTTTATGAGCCAGCAATACATAATGGGTTATTACTTTCCCTTTTCTTTGGAATCTAACTACAACAATTTAATGTATATAGCCAACAAACCTGTGACCATGTGCCATGAACTGGCTCATTTTAAAGGCTTTATTTTAGAAGACGAAGCAACGTTTTTATCTATTTTAGGTTGCTTTAATTCTAAGGATTCTTTCTTTGTATACAGCGGATATTTAAATGCCCTTTATTACGTAGAAAATGCCTTAAAAACAGAACTTGCATTGGAACCTGACATAAGAAGTACGCTTACAAAGATTTCAGATAAAGTAATCTTTGACGAAACGTTTTTAACGGATGAAGCCTGGGAAGAAGTTAATAAGGATGCCTTATTTAAAACAGAGACCATTCAAAAGGCGTCCGATACCTTTATAGAAACAAACCTTACACTTAACGGTGTTGAGGACGGAGCAAAGTCCTATTCGAGAGTGGTGGACCTTCTCTTAAAACATTATTACGGTGGTAAATAAAGTGGTTAAAGAAGAAATAAGATTACGAAGCGTTATTTTACATATACTTGATTCAACTCAGGGAGAGCCTGTTTTATCCGATGACTGCTTAGAGTTTGGATCGGAGCTTTCTGAATTTATAAAAGAACACATCGCAAAGATTTTTGCGGGAGACGATTCAAAGAAGTGTGAGTTTCATAAAAACGAGTCTGAAGTATATCAAATACTTAATGAATACGACGACGAAAGATTTGTGGAAATAAGTAAAGAGCTTGCAAGAAACCTTTATTCCATCATGAATGCAAACATAGATATTCCTTCGGCGGATTTGTTTGTGGTTAGATTTGTAAGCGATTCACTTGAATATCTGGCACTTTTAAAGATGAACTATAAGACCATGTACACTCACAGGTCAGTGCCCACAGAAAACATGATTAGAAACGAAGTTTTTTCTTACAAAGAACTTCTTCCTACAGAAGGTCAGCGCCTTCAGGAAGCCTGCGTTATAAGGCTTAACGACTTAGCTGTATGGCTTATTGAAAAGAAAGCTGAAATAAACGGAAAGAAAGAAGATTATTTTAGCGAACTTTATTTAAAGTGTAAGACAAAATTAAGCGATAAAAAGAAGCTTCAGATTGTGCAAAAAGCAATCGAGAGCGTTAACAACGAAGCCTTCGATGAAGGGGACAGATACGAGCCCAACATGAAGGCAAAGGCCGTTATCTGCGAACAGTTAAATAAAAACGGTGGATTTGTGGTTGAAGAGTTGGGAGACCTTGTATTTAAGGACAGAGAAGACTTAAGAACCGCTTATCAGGATAAAATGGAAAAGTACAATCTTGTAAAAGAAGATGTGCTTCCTCAAAGCGAATCCACCACAAAGCGCTTCCAAAGACAGTGTTTGGTTACTGATACGGGAATTGAAATTAAGATTCCCATGGACCAATACGAAAACGATAATGTAGTGTTTGAAACCAATCAGGACGGTTCCATTTCTTTACACATTAAGAACATAGGTAATATAAACGCCAAGTTCTAAGAGGATTGATATGGGAAATATTATCGATTATGTAAAAGAAAAAGGAGACAAACTTTTTTCTGAACGTGCTTTTTCAAAAGAAGATGCACTTGTTTTAAGCCAGTTTGTTTATCTTAAATTCGATAATTTAATGGATGAAATGTCAAAGAAAGAGGTTTCTCTTTCAGACCTTCAAAACAGTGATAACTTCGACGACCTTTTCTTTGACTATCGATACGAAAAAGACAACAGAGCTCTGTTTGGCGCAATGGTTTCTTCAAACCGTTTTAAAGACATGAAAATGTGCTTTTATATAAATAAAGTGGATGAAGAAACCGAGACCCAATTTGCGGCTATAACTTATATTTTGGATAAAAAGACTGTTCTTTTAACTTTCAGAGGAACGGATGAAAACATGGTTGGGTGGCAGGAAGACTTGCGCCTTGCCCTTAATAAGCCTGTTGGCGGCCAAAAGTTAAGCGTTAAATACATTAACGATGTAAGTAAATACGTGAAAGGCCCTTTCTTTGTGTCAGGCCACTCAAAGGGCGGAAACCTTGCTCTTTATTCTTCCATGTTTGCTCGTATTTCAGCCAAAAAGCGCATAAAAGAAATCTTTTGCTTTGACGGCCCCGGATTTAAAAAGTCCTTTTTAAGAGAGAAAACCTATAACACAATAAAAGACAGAGCAAAGCGAATCATTCCCCGTTCTTCCGTTGTAGGAATGATATTAAATACAGATGATGACTATATGGTGGTTGAGGCTAAGTCAGTTTTGTTATCTCAACACAATCCATATAAGTGGGTGATAGAAAAGGGCCATTTTAAGAGAGCTTCTTTAACTCCTACTCATAAAAAAGCTTTAAAATCCATGAATGACTGGATAATTTCTTTGTCAGAAGAAGAGCTTGAAAGATTCATTGACATTGCAACGTATGTGATTGATGCTTCCATGGCTGATACCACAATCGAGTTTTCAAAGTCTTTGATAAAGCATTCTAAAGCTGCCATTAAAGCGGCCGGAGATGTGGACGAAGATACAAAGAAGTTTCTTTCTACATTTACAAAGTCCTATGTGGATATCGCAAAGGACATGTTGATGGAAGATGTTAACGAGAAAAAAGAAGCCGTAAGGGAATTAATTACAGAAACCAAAGAAAAAATCGATACGGCTATTGACAAAACCGGGCAAAGAATTAATGATACTATAGATAAGACCGGAAAGATGATATCGGAAACCTTCGATAAGACCGAAAAAAGGATAAAGTCAAAGAGCAACTAGCTCTTTTTCTTTACGAAATAAATGTAAGCACTTACATCAGTTCATTTTTTGCAATGTTTATAGCTGAAAATGAAAAGAAACTTGAAAATATATTTGCTATACTTAGGATATGAAAGTTTCAAAAGGAGGTACTTATGGAAGTTAGAACAGCGTCCAATCCAAAGGACGTAAAAAACTACGACACAGCCAGGTTAAGAGAAGAGTTCTTAATCGATGATTTGTTTAAAAAGGATGAGATTAAGCTTGTTTATTCTCATATCGACAGAATCATTACCGGTTCAGCCGTTCCCGTAAAGCCTTTAAAGCTTGAAGCGGGAGAAGAGCTTAGAGCTAAATATTTCCTTGAAAGAAGGGAAATGGGAGTTATAAATATCGGAGCTCCCGGCTCAATTACAATTGACGGTAAAAAGTATAACGTTGGCCACAAAGAAGCCATGTATATCGGAATGGGTTCAAAGGATATAGTTTTTGAAAGCGATGACAAAAACAATCCCGCAAAGTTTTACATTAACTCTGCACCGGCCCACAAAACATATCCCACAAAGCTTATTAAGCTTTCGGGCACACCTTCGGAAGATGTGGTAATTGTTAAACCTGAAAACAAAAAGGAACTTGGTTCTTTGGCAGAAGCAAACCACAGAACCATCAATAAGTTCATTCTTCCCGGTCAGGTTGAAACCTGCCAGCTTGAAATGGGCATGACTCACTTGGAAGAAGGTTCCGTTTGGAACTCAATGCCTTGTCATACACATGACAGAAGAATGGAAGTGTACCTTTACTTTGATATGGATGATGATCAGATGCTTATGCATTTCATGGGTGAGCCTCAGGAGACCCGCCACATCGTAATGCACAACGAGCAGGCGGTTATATCCCCCAGCTGGTCAATCCATTGCGGATGCTCCACCAAGAACTACACATTCATTTGGGGAATGGTTGGAGAAAATCAGGACTTTGACGACATGGACGATGTTCGTCCCATCGATTTAAGATAACGGAGGAATAAAAATGAGCGAATTTACTAATTTTTCTTTGGAAGGTAAGGTAGCCCTCGTAACAGGAGCTTCTTACGGAATCGGTTTTGCAATCGCAAGCGCATACGCTGAATGCGGAGCCACAATTTGTTTTAACGATATTAACGAAGAGCTTGTAAACAAAGGTTTAAAAGCTTATGAAGAAAAGGGCATCAAAGCTCACGGCTATGTTTGCGACGTAACAGACGAAGCAGCCGTAAACGCTTTGGTAGCAAAGATTGAAAAAGAAGTGGGCGTTATCGATATCCTTGTTAACAACGCTGGTATCATTAAGAGAATCCCCATGACAGAAATGACCGCTGAACAGTTCAGACAGGTTATTGACGTAGACTTAAACGCGCCTTTCATCGTATCTAAGGCAGTTATTCCTTCCATGATCAAAAAGGGTCACGGAAAGATTATAAACATCTGCTCCATGATGTCAGAGCTTGGACGTGAAACAGTTTCTGCTTACGCATCAGCAAAGGGCGGATTAAAGATGCTTACAAGAAATATCTGTTCAGAATACGGCCAGTACAACATTCAGTGTAACGGCTTAGGACCCGGATATATCGAGACACCTCAGACAGCTCCTTTAAGAGAGATTCAGCCTGACGGTTCAAAGCATCCCTTCGATCAGTTCATTTGTGCTAAGACCCCTGCAAACAGATGGTTAAAGCCCGAAGAACTGACAGGACCTGCGGTATTCTTGGCTTCAGAAGCTTCAAATGCCGTTAACGGTCACATCCTCTATGTAGACGGAGGAATCTTGGCTTACATCGGTAAGCAGCCTTAACTTAGCAACACTCTTAGCATAAGCAAAAGAGTTTATCATCATAAAAGGACGGGAAAAAATGAAAATTGCATTGATAAACGAGAATTCTCAGGCAGCGAAGAATTCACAGATTGAAAAGGCCTTAACGGAAGTAGCAACGCAAAAGGGCCACGAAGTATTTAACTACGGTATGTACTCAGCAGAAGACGAAGCACAGCTTACATATGTGCAGATTGGTATCTTGGCTGCAGTTTTACTTAACTCAAAAGCTGCTGATTTTGTAGTAACAGGTTGCGGCACGGGAGAAGGCGCAATGCTTGCCTGCAATTCATTCCCCGGAGTTATCTGCGGACATGTGGTTGATGCATCAGATGCATTTATGTTTACACAGATTAACGACGGTAACGCTATAGCAATGCCTTTTGCAAAAGGCTACGGCTGGGGCGCAGAACTTAATTTAAAGTATGTATTTGAACGTCTTTTTGAAAAAGAAGGCGGTGGCGGATACCCTCCGGAAAGAGTGGTTCCCGAACAAAGAAACAAAAAGATCCTTGACGAAGTAAAGAAACATTCTTACAGAGATCTTTGCGATATTTTAAAAGAACTCGATAAAGACCTTGTAAAAGGAGCTCTTTCAACAAAGGGCTTTAAGGATTTCTTTTATGCTAATTGCAAAGACGAAAAGATTTTAAATTGCGTTAAGGAAATCTTGGCTTAAAAGATTTTTAAAGGAGTAAAAAGATGAACGAAGTATTGAAAAAAATTTCCGATATCGGAATTGTTCCGGTAGTGGTACTTGATGATGCAAAGGATGCAAAGCCCCTGGCTGAAGCGCTTATTAAAGGCGGTCTTCCCTGCGCTGAAGTTACATTCAGAACGGATGCTGCAGAAGAATCCATAAGAATTATGGCAAAAGAATTCCCCAACATGTTTGTAGGTGCGGGAACAGTTCTTACCGAAGAACAGGTAGACAGAGCAGTTAACGCAGGCGCTAAATTTATTGTGGCTCCCGGCTTAAATCCCAATATCGTAAAGTATTGCCAGAAGAAGGGCGTGCCCATGGTACCCGGAGTAAACAATCCTTCGGACATCGAAGCTGCTTTGGAATTAGGACTTGATGTAGTTAAGTTCTTCCCTGCAGAAGCTTCAGGTGGTCTTAAGATGATTAAGGCTATGGCAGCACCCTATACACAGGTTAAGTTTATGCCCACCGGCGGTATTAATGAAAAGAACATTTGCGAGTATCTTGCATTTGATAAAATCATTGCCTGCGGCGGTTCTTGGATGGTTAATAAGGACCTTGTTAAGGCAGGAGAATTCGATAAGATTGCAGAGCTTACAGAAGAAGCCGTTCGTACAATGCTCGGATTTAACTTAAAGCACGTTGGTATCAACTGTAGCGACGCTGAAGAATCAAAGAGTGTTACAGCTGTATTTGACAACTACTTTGGTTTTGAACAAAAGGTTGGTAACTCATCCGTATTTGCTGGCACATTAATCGAAGCCATGAACGGAAACGGAAGAGGCACAAAGGGCCACATCGCTATCGGCACAAACTCTGTGCAAAGAGCTGTAAACTATCTTGCTACCGTTAAGGGAGTAGAGTTTATCGAAGAAACAAAGGGATACAAAGGCGACAAATTAAACATTGTATACCTTAAAGACGAAATCGGCGGATTTGCCGTACACTTGGTAAACAAATAATTTAACATACATTGAGAGGAATAACTATGGCAAAAGTAATTACTATGGGTGAAATCATGTTAAGACTTTCCACCCCCAACTTTGAAAAGTTCATCCAGGCTGATGAATTTGACATTAACTACGGCGGAGGCGAAGCAAACGTTGCAGTTTCTTTAGCCAACTACGGACACGACGCAGAATTCGTTACAGCAGTACCTGACAACGAAATCGGTGAATGCGCAGTTGCAGCATTAAGAAAGTACAATGTAGGCACCAAGAACATTGCCCGCACAGGCGAAAGACTTGGTATCTACTACTTGGAAAGCGGTTCTTCTGTAAGACCTTCAAAGGTTGTTTACGACAGAGCACATTCTTCAATCTCAACAGCAAAGGCTTCTGATTTTAACTTTGATGAAATCTTTAAGGGCGCTGACTGGTTCCACTTTACAGGAATCACTCCCGCAATCTCAGACGCAGCCGCAGAGCTTACACTTGAAGCTTTAAAGGCAGCTAAGAAGGCTGGCGTTAAGATTTCAGTTGATCTTAACTTTAGAAAGAAGCTTTGGTCTTCAGAAAAGGCTCAGAAGGTTATGAAAGAGCTTTGCAAATACGTTGATGTTTGCATTGGTAACGAAGAAGATGCAGAACTTGTACTTGGCTACAAGCCCGGCAAAACAGACGTAACAAGCGGTGAGCTTGAACTTGCAGGTTATAAGTCAATCTTTGAACAGATGGTTAAGGATTACGGCTTTGAATATTGCGTATCTTCATTAAGAGAGAGCCGTTCAGCATCAGACAACGGTTGGTCTGCTTGCATCTACTCATCAAAGACAAAGGAATTCTATCACTCAAGAACCTACAACCTTCACCCCATCGTTGACAGAGTAGGTGGCGGCGATTCCTTCGCAGGCGGCGTTATCTGCGGACTCCTTGACGGAAAAGACTTTAAGGACGCTCTTGAATTCGGTGTAGCTGCTTCAGCATTAAAGCACACCATCCCCGGCGACTTTAACTTCGCTTCAAGAAAAGAAGTTGACACTCTTTGCGGCGGCGACGCAAGCGGAAGAGTACAGAGATAGTTTTAGTTTACAAAGCTCTCGGATTACTCCGAGAGCTTTTTTTGTAGCGACAACAATATATTTTGACTAATTATCGAATTAGAGTTACTCTTGACAGAGTGGTGTTTAAATAGTATGATGGAACAAATGTTCGAGGTATAAATAAATGTGGATTCTATTGGTTCTGATTTACGGAATCTTAAAGGGTGTTCGTGACATCGCCAAAAAGAAAGCGCTTACGCTTAACGGTGTTGTGGAAGTCCTTTTCATATATACGGCTTTATCATTTCTTTTTACTGTGCCGACTTCAGGTGAGATAGGTGGCGTTCCTTTAAAAGAAATGCTTCTTATAGCTTTTAAATCTTTTATAATCGTTATAGCTTTCCTGTGTAGCTTCTATGCGATAGAGAAAATGCCCGTTTCTTTGTACGGGGTAATTGATTTATCAAGAATGATGTTTGCTATGATTTTAGGGGTGTTTATATTAAAAGAAACCCTTGGGATGTATCAGATTATTGCTTTAATCTTGGTTGCGGGAGGCTTATTGTTACTTAAATATAAGCCAAAATCAAAGAATGGTGTAACGGTTACGGATTATGTCCCCGGATACCTTTATATACTTGCCTTTGTTTCAACGTTTTTAAATGCTGTGTCCGGTATGCTTGATAAGATTCTAATGAGGACAGGCAACATCACAAGCGGCCAGCTTCAGTTTTGGTATATGTTCTATATGCTTCTTTTCTACGGCATATACGTGCTTGTGACAAAGACAAAGATTAATTTCAAAACGATATTTAAGAACCCCTATGTTTGGGTGATTTCCATATTATTTGTTGTGGCCGACAGATGCCTCTTTATGGCAAACGGCTACGCCGATTCTAAAGTTACGGTAATGACTTTGCTTAAGCAGATTTGCTGCATTGTTACAATAATCGGCGGAAAGATTATTTTTAAAGAAAAGGATACATTGAAGCGCTTCATTTGTGCGATGATTATCATTGCAGGTATCGTGGTTGCTTCATTTGCAGGGTAATTTAAATGAGTAAGTACGATAAGCTTAATGAACAGCAAAAGGATGCGGTTTTTACGGTTGACGGCCCCATGCTTATTTTGGCAGGTGCAGGCTCCGGAAAGACTTCCGTTATCACAAACCGTATTGCGTATTTGATAGAAGAAGCAGGTGTGGAGCCTTATAACATTTTGGCCATCACATTTACGAATAAAGCAGCCGGTGAAATGAGAGAGCGTGTGGATAAGCTTGTGGGCTTTGGAGCAGAGCAGATTTTTGTATCAACATTTCACTCAATGTGTGTGCGCATGTTACGCCGCCACATAGACAGACTTGGATATGATAACAATTTCACCATTTACGATACAGACGATCAAAAGCAGATCGTTAAAGAAGTATGCAAAAAGCTTCAAATAGATACAAAGGTTATTAAAGAAAAGACCATAATGAATGCAATCTCTTCCTGTAAGGATGAACTTGTGACTCCGGATCAGTATTATCTTTCAGCCATGGGAGATTTTCAAAAGCAGAAGATTGCATCTGCCTACAGAGAATATCAGGCTGCTTTGGTAAAGAATAATGCCCTTGATTTTGATGATTTGCTCATGAAGACGGTAGAGCTTTTTAAGGCAGAGCCTGAAGTATTAAAGAATTATCAGAATCGCTTCAGATACATAATGGTTGATGAGTATCAGGATACAAACACCGCTCAGTTTGAGTTAATAAGACTTCTTGCAGGAAGTTTACATAACTTATGCGTGGTAGGTGATGACGATCAGTCCATATACAAATTCAGAGGCGCAAACATCCGTAACATCTTAGACTTTGAAAAGTATTTCCCGGAGGCTAAGGTCGTTAAACTAGAGCAAAACTACAGATCCGTTCAAAACATTCTTGATGCTGCAAACTCTGTTATCAGAAACAACGCTTCAAGAAAAGATAAAAGCCTTTGGTCAAAGAAACCGGAAGGCGAGAGAATTCACTTTAGAAGATTTGATACAGCGTATGAAGAAGCCGAATACGTGGTAGATGAGATCAAATCTTATGTAAACCAAGGCGACAGCCTCTATAATGAAAACGCTATCCTTTATCGTACAAACGCTCAGTCCCGTATGATAGAAGAAAAACTTGTAAAGTCCAATGTGCCTTATGTAATCGTGGGCGGCATAAACTTCTATTCAAGACGTGAAATAAAGGACTTACTTGCTTATTTAAAGACAATTGACAATGCAAGAGATGATGTTGCCTGCAGACGTATCATAAATGTTCCAAAGCGCGGAATCGGCGCCACATCCGTTACAAAGCTTCAGGCGGTTGCAGATGAAAGAGGAGTTTCTTTCTTTGATGCCGTATGCCACCCTGAATGGGCTGATATTAAAGGCTCTACGGCAGATAAGCTTAAATCCTTTGCCAATATGATTTTTAGATTCAGAGCCATTAATGAAGAAATGGGTCCTAAGAAATGCTTAACTGAAGTATTGGATGTTTCTGACTACATTTCACAGATGGAATGTGATTCCGAGGAAGAAGCTGAAGAAAGAGTTGAAAACATCGAAGAACTTGTTTCAAAGGTTGCTTCCTATGAAGAAGAACATGAGGATGCCACACTTTCAGGACTTCTTGAAGATATCGCTTTGGTTGCGGATATCGACGAAGTGGATGACAGCGTTGAGCGTACATTACTTATGACCATCCACTCGGCTAAAGGTCTTGAATTTAAGAATGTATTCTTAATCGGTATGGAAGACGGTTTGTTCCCAAGCTATATGTCAATCATGGGCGGAGAAGCCGAAATTGAAGAAGAAAGACGTCTTGCTTACGTTGCAATTACAAGAGCGAAAGAAAGACTAACCATAAGCTGTGCAAAGGCCAGGATGATTCATGGGGAAACTCAGATGAATCCTATAAGCCGGTTTGTTAATGAGATTCCAAAGAACCTTTTTGATATAGCACCTGTTCAGTCAAAATCTTATGATACAGGTTATTACGATAGCGATACATCCTCTTCAGGGGGCTACAGACGCTTTGACAGTTACAGAGACGATGAAATTACTTCTTCCACATACGGAAGCGGTTTCTCGGGCTTTAAGCGCACTCCCGATGCACCTTTGGTTAGCCCCGTTGAAAAGTATGCTCGCCCCAAGGCTTACTACACTC
>JAEEGJ010002116.1_pt1 | contig 139898 bp, 135 predicted proteins | sample 8958761 | NCBI WGS metagenome assembly JAEEGJ01 (sample SAMN16246546, study PRJNA631951) | gut metagenome | biome: gut microbiome; feature: rumen; material: RS-attached | host: Bos | place: Iran: Karaj | collected 2018-10
ATTGACATTAATTCTCTTTAAAACGCTGAGTATTAAAAATACTTGATTGACACACAACACGATTTGATATGCTTTCAGCGCTGAATTTACTATTCTACCGGTAAATCTTTTAATGTAGGCTCGTGATGACCCTCACTAACCTATCTGAGCATATCACCACAGAGCAGGCGTACTGTTATGTGTTGATGACAGGAGATGTATATTTGGTTTATCGTAAAAAGACCAGCTCCCTTGCGGGAGCTGATTACTTCTATACCGTTGTATCAACATTAATGGTTATTTTGTTCTTTCATTCACCTGAAGCTGTTGATCCATGCGAACATAAATAACAGCAATAACACTCACTGTTTTGTTTTCATCATCAGTTACATAGTAAACATAATGATTTTTTACTTTAACTTTTCTAACACCTAACGCGCCCCATGGCTGTTCGTCAACAACCTTATACCTTGAGGGCATTGTCTCAAGCGATGTGATTTCCTTACGGAATTCATTCTGTAAAGCTATTGCGGCCTGAGGGTTAGCAAGTTCGTGGGCAATATACATTACACTATTACGAATATCATCCTGAGCTTCAGGAGTGATAATAACTTTAAACTTTTCAGACATAGGTTACAGGAGTTCCTCCTTTAAGGAATCAAAGAACTCATTAGCTTCAACGCCTTCACCGTTTTTAGCCTGAGCCAAACCTCTTGCAAGCTTAGCGTCAAATTCTTCCTTTGTCATTTCATCTAATGATTTTAGCGTTGTCGGAGGAATAGAAGGCCTGAACGGCAGACCGTTCCACAGGATTATCTGCCTATAGAACATATTGATCCCGTTTGAAGCAGATATTCCAAGACTTGAGAGGATAGCTTCAGCCTTTTCCTTGATCTCGGGCTCTACTCGTGCCGCAACATTTGAACTTTTGATTGCCATATCAGCACCACCTTTCTGATTCTATTATATCACTTTGTATGTCGGATTGCAATACCTTTTATACTTTTTTATCTTGTAAAGTGAATTTGTATGAAAGGATGGTGCGACATGTGAATTAGAAATAAAGCCAGCTCTCATCACAAGAACTGGCTTATTTTGTATCGTTATACTGTCTTTCGTTGTGTGCATTTCATGTGCATAATACTTGTTTTACCTATTAGACTAGAGGGGGCAGATTAGAAAGAAGCGCCGGACAACCGGCGCTTCTTTCATATATGATTCTTCTATTTGTGACAAAGTCACAGAACATTTCTTTCTGATAGTGTATAATACAATCGGAGGCGATAATATGAAACGAAAAGCAAAAGTAAATATCGATATATGCGTTGCCTGCGGCTGTTGCGTAAAAGTATGTCCGCGAGCTGCGATAAGCGTTCCGAAAGGCGTAAACGCAGTAATAGACGAAACACTCTGTATAGGCTGCGGAAAGTGTGCTACAGAATGTCCTGCAAGTATTATCACACTGGAGGAGATAAGCCATGAAAGCTAAAAAGAAATGGTATGACTACCTGTGGATATTTTCCCTGACTTACCTCATACTCGGATTTGTGAACATACTCTTTGCATGGCTGGGACTTATATGCTTTGCGCTCCCCCTTATAATATCAATAGGATGTGGCAATAAAGCATACTGCAACAAGTTCTGCGGACGCGGACAGCTTTTCTCTATGCTTGGCGGTCATTTCGGACTCTCACGCAAAAAGGATATGCCGAAATGGATGAAGTCGAAATATTTCCGCTACGGATTTCTCATATTCTTCTTTGCTATGTTTTTCCTGATGCTCTGGAATACTTATCTTGTATTTGCAGGTGAACGTCCACTTGGACAGAAGGTGAAGCTGCTGTGGACCTTCAAGGTTACGTGGCACTGGGCATATCACGGAACAATATTCTCTGACGGAGTCGCACAGTTCGCGTTCGGATTCTACAGCGTAATGCTTACATCCACTATACTCGGCTTTGTTAGAATAATACTCTTCAAGCCACGATCATGGTGCGTATACTGTCCCATGGGAACAACGACACAGCTTATATGCAAAGCGAAAAACGTGACAAAGTCACAGAACTCTGAAGAATAATAGTGTATAATAAAGGAACAATAAACAGAAAGGAAGTATTGATATGGCAGTTTTAAAGGTAACTAAAGATAATTTTGCAGAGGTAAGTTCAAGTAAGAAGCCCGTTCTTCTGGACTTCTACGCAGACTGGTGTGGTCCGTGCAGGATGGTCTCCCCCCTCGTGGACGAGATAGCCGAGGAGCACAGCGAGTACATTGTCGGCAAGATAAACGTAGACCGGCAAACGGAGCTTGCCGAAGCATTCGGAGTTTCAAGCATCCCTATGCTGGTCGTAATGAAAAACGGACAAGTCACTGCACACGCTATCGGCGCACGTCCGAAATCGGCTATACTTGATATGTTAAAGGGTTAATTCCCTCAGACGCTTTCTGTCAAGTATCCTTACGCCCCCACGCGAGACCTCAACTATACCCTCGTTAGCGAAGTACTTCAGCATCCTGGAAACTACCTCCCTTGCCGAGCCGATGTACTTCGCTATCTGCTCCTGTGAGAGCCGGATATTGTCAGACTCTATGCGAACAGCTTCATCATTAAGAAAAATAGCAAGCCGCTTGTCCATGCTCATGAAAAGTATCTGCTGCATTACCCACATAACGTCCGAAAAGCGAGAAACAGCCGTTTCAAGAGAGAATATCCTTATCTCGGGATTGCGCTCCGAGACCTGCTTGAATGCAGGTCCGCTTATGATACAGCACTCGCTTTCCTCCTCTGCGTCAATGATGACTTCAAAGGTTATGGACTTAAGTACACACGACGCCGAAAGCATACACATATCGCCGTTATGAAGGCGATAGAGAGTAGTATCCTTTCCGTCCTCGGACATTATATATACACGGAGACTTCCTCTGCGGACAAATATCACTCCGGAGCATTCATTTCCGTTATGGAGATTTGTCCCCTTCTCAAAGGTTCGGATACCGGAGTTTTCGCAAATATACTCACGATCGGCAGCTGATATTTTGTCCCAGAACGGAAATAAACCACTATATATTTCTTCAAACATAAATCTTTCCTTTCGGAGGTAATTCTTATGAAAACTTTGATTATAGGCGGTGTGGCAGGCGGAGCTTCCGCTGCTGCAAGACTTCGCCGCCTTAACGAAAACGATGAAATCATAATACTTGAACGCGGAGACTACGTCTCCTTTGCAAACTGCGGTCTGCCGTACTTTATAGGCGGTGACATAACCGACAGGAATATGCTGACATTACAGACTCCTGAGAGCTTCCGCAAACGCTTCAATATAGAGGTGCGTGTACGCAATGAAGCTTTAAGGATATCTCCCGATACTCATATAGTTACTGTTCGCAGACTTGATACAGGAGAAGAATACACCGAGACTTATGACAAGTTGATACTCTCCCCCGGTGCTGAACCAATTTGTCCTGATATAAAAGGAATAGACAGTTCTCACGTGTTCACACTGAGGAATATCCCCGATACCATGAAGATAAAGGGTTATATAGAGAAATCCAAGCCAAAGAAGGCAGTAGTTGTGGGAGGCGGATACATCGGCGTAGAAATGGCTGAAAACCTTGCAAAGACAGGACTTGAAGTTTCAATAGTCGAACTTGCAGATCATCTTATAGCACCTCTTGATGCCGATATGGCTGCCGATGTTCACAGATATATAAGAAGTCGCGGTATAAAGCTGTATCTCGGCAACGGAGTTACGGAAATAGCCGATAATAAGGTCATTCTGCAAAATGGAGCAATAGAAGCCGATATGGTAATAATGTCAGTAGGTGTACGTCCCGAAACTTCACTTGCAAAAGACTGCGGTATCACTCTTAACTGTCGCGGAAGCATCATTGTGAACAGCCATATGCAGACCAATTTACCCGATATTTACGCAGTCGGCGATGCTGTTGAAGTAAAAGATTACATTACAGGCTCACCCGCATTCATACCGCTTGCCGGTCCTGCCAACAAGCAGGGACGTATAGCCGCAGACAATATAGCGAGTATACCGTCAGAGTACAAAGGTACTCAGGGCTCAGCCGTACTGAAGCTGTTTGATATGACAGTTGCTACAACAGGACTAAGCGAAAAGCGTGCAGCAGCCGAAGGTATAGACTACGACAAAACATATACCTATTCTGCTTCCCATGCTTCATATTATCCTGACGCGACTAATATGTCTGTAAAGGTGCTGTGGGACAAGCAGACTTACAAGCTCATCGGCGCTCAGATAGTCGGCTTTGACGGCGTGGACAAGCGCATGGACGTACTTGCAGCGGCAATTCGCTTCGGCGCAAAAGTCACTGACCTGAAAGAGCTGGAGCTCTGCTATGCTCCGCCATTCGCAAGCGCAAAAGATCCTGTCAATATGGTCGGATTTGTAGCCGAAAATACAATAAACAGCACAGTTAAGCAGTTTTTCTGGCACGACGTTGAAAAACTCCCGCGTGACGGAAGTGTTACTCTCCTTGACGTAAGAACAAAAACAGAGATATCAAGAGGAATAATAGACGGATTTATCAATATCCCTCTTGATACTCTCCGCGATAACCTTGATAAACTGCCCAGGGACAAGCCCGTATATGTGCACTGTCACAGCGGTCTGCGCAGTTATATCGCCTGTCGTATCCTGACAGGAAACGGTTACGATTGCTATAACCTTGCAGGCGGCTGGAGGTTATATGAGACCGTTATAAATGACCGTACTGTACCTGAATATATCTGTACCGAATGTAAATAATTGATATGTCACAGTTTGTCCCTTAATGGGGCAGGCTGTGATTTTTTGTGGTAAAACAAATCTTCTTTTGTAAATGTGCTAATTCAGAATTATTCATGCAGAAAGAAAGCAACGATTCTGTTTACAACACGACTTACTATTCTTTCTTCAAAATAAGCCAATCCTATAACAGCTGCGATGGAGAGTACATTTGAAAGAATCCAACGTGATATAAAATAAACTATCAACGTAATAGCGATCGCACACAGTATGATCCATGTAAACATGTTCGCCGCTACATATACATTTGCTTTATTATCAGGCTTCATTTCAATCACCTCGGGCACTACGTTACTACTTGATTCAGAAAACGCACGCCCTTTTCCTCTATACAGAATTATAACATATATAGGTACAACAGTCAATAAAAGCCTCCAGAGGGAGGCTGTAACTATCATTCTGTCGTCAAATCTATAAATGTAGGTTCATGCTTAGCTTCACGAACATATCTGAGCATATCATCTCGAAGCAATCGTACTGTTGATGTGTTGATACCGGGATGTCCGCAAATATACTCATCCTTCATCAGCTCATTATCTATGACAAGCTGAATGTTGTTATCAGTGTCGAATATAAGCTCCAACGCTGATACAGAACCAGGGATAGTATGAAGATACTCCTGCATCTTGTCAGCTTCTGCAAACGAAAGACGAGCACAATTCAGCTGCGATGTAAGGAACTTAGTCTTGAAAGGCTTATCTCCCGGCATAAGCAGCATATAAAAACTGGTCTTCTGACGGTTGCAAAGAAACAGGTTCTTGCATATCTTAGCACTGAGTACCTTCTCAATAGCCAGACAATCTTCCATAGTATCGGCGTGGTCATGGTCAGCACGCTTATATTCTATGCCGAGAGCATCAAGCTTATCGTATATAGCCATTTCTATGTCAGAACGCTGCTCGGTTGGTCTTCCTGTATAAAGTGTGTTATCAATATTCATTTAAAAGCTCCTTTACTAGTTGTCACGCATAAGTAAAACTGTGATAATAATAATTACTATTTTACTAATTTCATTATAACATACGCTCATAATTTGGTCAATAGTTTAAACAAAAAGGCAGCCGCAAGGCTGCCAAATAATCACCATTCATATATTCTTATCCTTATCTGATCCTTCAATCAGCCTGTTAAAGTAGTCGTCTATCTTTTTATCGACCTGCTTACGCTCCTCCGAGAACGTATGCTGATATACAGATTTAAGCGTAGAATTCGTCGACCACCCTCCCCTCTCCATCGCATACTTGTCAGGAATGTTAAGCATAAGCATAACACTCGCTGACAAGTGTCTGAACCCTCCGTTTGCACACTACTCAGAGATTATCTCACATTTTTCCACAGTTACGCCACAACAAATCTGCCCAGAAATAAAAACATAGGATTACTGCAGCTATTATAATTCCTGCAACAACTAGTTTTTCAACTGTATTCTCATCATTAACCAGTCTTTTCCTTTTTTTCATTTTTTTACATCCTTTTTAGTTTTTTTCTGATTATGTTAATGCAATACATCGATGTCAGGTATCAAATATCGAAAAGTATTAATTAAACTGAGAGCTGTTCAAGAAAGATGATGTTGTCACGCTTGGCTATGTTGTTTTCTGCGAGTACAGCCACTTTTGCGGCTGTACTGCCGAATGACTTTTCTACAAGAGCATTAAGCGCCTTAAATGACTCACCTGTACTGACTATATCATCTACTATCAGGACACGTTTGTCTCTGATGAGATTTGTATCATCAGCGTCAAGATAGAATTCCTTCGCCATTTCACGCACGGAAGCAGTCTGATTTACTGACTTTCGTGCAACTATATATACTTTTCCGCTCTGTCTTGACATTTCATAAGCCAAAGGAATACCTTTTGATTCTGCTGTCAGAATAATATCGAAATCCGGAGACTTTTCAAGAAGCCGTTTTGAATTCTCCACAGTAATATCCACGCTTCCGAACATAATACTGTCTGCGATACTGATTTTATCGCTGCTTGGACATTTCTTCAGCTTTCTATTAAGTTCTTCTACCTTCCTATCATATTTTTCAGATGTTTCAGCAGCTTTCATAGCAAAATATCTGTTTCTAACAGCTCTTGTTTCCTGCATCGGCTCAGGTTCCTGTACAAGAAAGGTATATCCGTTTTCCTCTACTATCCTTTTTATGTCATATTCCATTTTGACAGGAATATCGAGTTCAATACACTTGTCGATAATATCCTTTATCCAGGCAAATTCCAGTGGTACAGCGTTCTCGCCTATTTCACTTCCGATTACTACCCAACTATTCCCCTTGCCGAAAGCCTTCACAAATTCCTCAAGGTGAACGGGCTCGATATATTCAAGCACAGGTTGATATACGACGCATGCTGTAACACGGCGGCTTTTTATCTTTCCGATAAGCTCAGAAATACGGTCGGTAACACTGTTTTTATCCACTGTACATGATATGACCACGTTTCTGATATCTGTATCTTCAGGTACAGAGCTAAGATCGATGCCCTTGGGACATTTCGTTACAAGCTGAAAGGTATCAGGGCACTTCCCTTTCCTGCGTTTCATCTCATTCGCAGCAATTATCTGTTCAAGTACATTTTCCTGCCATTCAGGAGCCCAGCAGCCGAAGTCTGACATATAAGTCAGGAACCAGTCTATAGGTGTTTCACTCTCAATATTGAAAAGCTCGGGAATATCATTTCCATCAGCGTCCTTGAAAAGCTTATAAGGGCCGCGGAACTCGGGCTTTCTTAATCTGTCAGTGACTCCGAAATGGTCGAAGACCTTTTTGCTGAAGCAATAACGACAGTTTATACTACATCCTACAACAGGGCTGTATACCTTTGTGTTAAGATGTGTGTCATGATTAATATCATTAAGGATACGTTTCAGAGCCAACTGTTGATCATCATAGTAAACACGAACCCTGCGTATCTGATCAAGCAGAGTAGGACTCAAGTTTTTGTATTCTTCAAGTTCTTCTCTAACGCTATAAACTTCGATTTTCATACGGTTATAGTCATATCCTTTGAAATTCATGTAGAATATGTTCATAAGCCTGTTTACAATCTCAGGTTTGTCAAGAAACGTAGTTATACCCGCGGACGGGGCATTTGTATAGTAGTCTTCAATTCTCAGCATTTAACATCGTGCCTTTCATAATTATATTTCTGTCTTTTTCATTATATGTCTAAAGACGGCTTATGAAATACAAGTTTTTCTAATTGCAGCAATGTCATTTATTGTTGAAAATTGCACTTTAAGCCCCCCAATTATTTTATTTTTGGTTTCTCAACTCCTTCTTGTACTTGTAATAAGTATTATTTGACAATCCGATAAGTTTCATGCACTCCTTATCGGAAAGCGTACCCTCAAAATCCTTGCAATAGCGGATAATAAGAGGTTTGACGGTTTTGCTTTTCTTAGTTTCGTGAACAGAACCCTTAACAGTACCTATCTGCTTGCCGTTGCTGCGAGCAGCCTCCATACCCTCACGAGTACGGCGGCTCATGTACATTATTGTTTTTTCGGACTGTTCAAATGCTTTGTAAATGTCCTGCTCGATCTTATTCATAATGAAGTGATCTATAGCTAACATAACGTCTTTTGAAGGTTTGTTAGCTGTTTGTTCTTCTGACAGGAACGAAAGCGGAATAACGCCATTAAGAGCTTCCCAGTATGCTTCGGTATCTATATGTCTTTCTCTGAGAAAGATTATCTTGATATTCCTGTAAACAAGTTCTTTATAAAGAGAAAAAGCCTCCGCAGCATTTCTGCTCATTCTGCTAACACTGTCAAAGATAATAACGTCTTTTTTTCCGAGTTTACTGAACAGCTTATTCCATTCACTATAGGCAGATAACGATTCCGTATTATCTTCGCTGACGATTACAGCATCTGGGAAAGATTCCTTCATATTTTTTATCTGTCGTTCCATCGACTGTTTTCTTGTGTTAATACTACAGTAACCATATATCATATTTCTCACCTTTCTTTAATTCGTGAGATCTGCAATTTTTCACGAACTTCTTAAGTATTCAGAATTGTTTAAAGTAATTTATCATTAATAAGTATCCCATATATTGGTGACGGATACAAAAGTAACATTGGTATTATGCTCACGTTATATCAAATATAACGTATCTTATAATTGATATTGACATTATATCATACGCTTTTTTGATTGTCAATGATTTTTGATAGAAAAAAAGAAAAACGTTATTTTTAATAGAATCGAATGATTATTTAACTCTGATTTCTACTCATTTGCTTAGTTATTCACATATTATTTAAATCAAGTGAAAAATAGATAATTATGATAACATGAATAAAATAAAAATACCAATCACCAAGTAGATACATAACTTCTTGTCTGGTAAATGAGATCATATTCTCTATTCATTTCCGATGATAATTGTTCAAGTCGGCGAAAGCTCAGAATCCGAACGCGAAGTGGGGTGGCGTCTTCGATGTGTTCATCCCGAAGGACGATGGCACAGAGTACGACGGCTATACCAAGCAGGCATTCAAGAGGTTCATCACCAGCGTTGAGCGCTCGAATCAGGGTTATCAGTGGGACTGGAACGAGAACTCCCTCAACGGCAAGACCTTCGGCGGAGTCTTCGGCAAGGAACAGTTCGAGACGAAGGACGGCTCCCTCAAGTTCACAGTGAAGTGCCGCTTCCCGAGAAGCGTTGAATCAATCCGTTCCGGTAATTACTCGATACCGGAAGACAAGCTCTACAACAAGCCGGTAACGGCGTCGACAGCTGACATGGGTTCAGCATACAACGACCTGAGCGGCTTCGAGACGATAAGTACTGACGGTCTTGTTCCCTTCTAAGAAGGGGGCAGGCTCCAGTGAATATATCATTATACTCAGACGAATTAATTCGATATCAGAACTTCATCTCGAAGTTCAAGATAATCAAGGAATCACGCGAGGAGCTCTTATAACTTTGCCTAAACCGCAAGGGCTTGTTATATGGGGTGCATCTTCTTCACTTTGGGGAACACAAACGCCTTATAAATCTTGGGAAATATCTGATACTAATAATATGACCGCTATACAGTTGCCAACTTCAACACAACCAAGATGTTTAACAGCTCTTGACCAAAGCAATAATGCAAGTGAAACATTTAGATATTCGCCTGATATGTCAGGAGATGCTGGTCTTGCCGCCGCTTCACTTACAATAACAGGAATTGATAATTTCTGGTATTATGATAATCCGTGAATAGTTAAAATGAGAGTTTTATCGTTCAGAAGAAAGGAGCTGAGAGTATATGCAGTATGTTATTATGCTGGTCATAGTCGCATGGCTCGCCATTGCTGACTTCATCACCGGTATGATCAAGGCTTACGTCACAGGAACGCTGAGCTCCTCCAAGATGCGGAAGGGCGGCGTCAACAAGGTCGGCGAGTTGGTGGTCATGACTACCGGCTGCGGACTGGAAGCAGGTATCAAGGCTCTCGGCAAGTATTACGACACATCAACACAACTCGCTTCATTCGCAGGAACAGCCATAGCCTTACTTGTCTTCAGCTACATACTTGTTATGGAGGTTATCTCTATTCTTGAGAACTACGCAGAGATCAATCCGGACGCTGCCGGGTGGATCACCAAGCTGCTGAAAAAGCTCAAGAGAAATACCGACAAGGAGGACTAAGTATGAATTCACCTTATGAAGGTCGCTTCAAGATCACTCAGACGTTCAAGCAGGCTGCGCATGACGGTCTCGATCTGGTAGGACTTGACTCGAAGGAGATCCACGCCACAGCAGCCGGAAAGATAGTGTTCGCAGGTTGGGAAAATGCTCAGAATCATAATCAGGGCTTCGGTCAGTACGTTGTTATTCTTGCAGGTGGTTGGTACTATCATTATGGTCACCTGTCTGAGATCAGGTGCAAGGTCGGACAGGAAGTGAAGGTCACTGACGTCATCGGCATCGAGGGCTACACAGGCTACGTTATACCATCAGGACCGGGTGGAAGTCACTGCCACTACTGCATCAGGAAGTCAATGTCCCCGGGCACGTTCCTTGATGTGTGCTCTATCAGTGGCATACCGAACGTCGAGAACGGTGTCTATGACGACGGCTGGCGCTCAGGTCAGAAGCCGACAGAGAAGAAGAAGTCCGTCAAGGTCACGGTCGAGTATGACGATCATACCTTCAGCGGATTACTCGAAGAAATCTAGATACGCAATAGCTATCCTTTCATAACGGAAAAGCCCTTCCATCAGGAAGGGTTTTTTCGGTCAAGTGTCGCACAAGTGTCGTCAGAAGTGTCGCAGTCGTCATTATGTAGCAAAAAAGCCGCCTGTGAGGAAGTCTCACAAGCGGCTATTTTAAGCGGACAGAGAGGGATTCGAACCCTCGTAACGCTATTAACGTTAACACGAGTTCCAGTCGTGCGCCTTAGACCAGCTCAGCCATCTGTCCATCATGGTGCGAGTAATGGGACTTGAACCCATACGTCTGTCGACACACGCCCCTCAAACGTGCCTGTCTGCCAATTCCAGCACACTCGCAAAGTACTATAATATTATACAACAAACCGAACTAAAAGTCAAGCAAAAAATAATAAAAAAGTATTTTTACTATAATACAACTAAAATATAACAAAATCTTCTTTTAGCAACTATAGCATACAGTAAACAGTAAATAATTACATTAAATCCTTATTTTCGACAATTTACGCTAAAACACCCCCTTGAAAAGCAATAATTACTGATGTAAAATATAAAGCGTAGAATACATGAAAGGAGAATCCAATATGGAAAACGAATCTATCAAAGTGCTGATTGGAGACAATTCAGCAGCAAACGGAGTAAAAGCAGCAGCAAAATTAAGAGAGAACGGCATGATCGCCTACACACGCAAAATGGATGGTCAGGTAATTTTCGACTCAATACTGAAAGAAAGACCTGATGTCGTAATTACAGCTCTCACAATGCAGGACACAGATGCAATTGCACTGATGAACCGTGTAAAGGAGAAGCTTGTAAATGCGCCGGCTTTCATTGTAGCATCAGATATCATAAACAGCTTCATTGAAAGACAAGTTATGGAAAGCGGTGCGTCATATTTTCTCTCTGCACCTTTTGATCTTGATGCACTTCCGGCTGTCATCAAATCAGTCTGTAAAAAACCGGTCACAAACGGATGTACTGATACGGAAATAATAGTGACTGATGTAATACAGAAACTCGGAGTTCCGGCGCATATAAAGGGCTATCATTACCTCAGGACAGCAATAATAAGCGCAATCGACAACTGCAAGCTTATGGAAAGTGTAACAAAGCAGTTATATCCATGTGTTGCGCAGAAATATGCAACTACCTCATCACGGGTGGAAAGGGCGATACGTCACGCGATAGAAATAGCGTGGGACCGAGGCAATACAGAGGTAATAAACAGTTTTTTCGGCTACTCTGTGGACAGTTACCGCGGAAGGCCGACCAATTCTGAATTTATCGCTCTCGTTACAGACAAGATCCGGCTTAAACTGAAGATTTCCCGAACTTGAATATTTAGAATAAAAGTGATATTTTATACTGATATAATTTCAAAGTGCCGTCAGCGGCACTTTTCTTTTTTTGGAAGAAACAACTAATGAATTACTGACATTTGCTTTTTACGGCTCCATATGCTATAATAATCCTGACAGAAAAATACTGTATGATCAGTGGATACTCAATAACCGCCATAAGGAGTAATTACAATGTCTGAACTTATCTCAAACAAGTTTAAGGAATGGGAAAAAATCTGCAATGAACGCTTTGAAAAGCTAAGGGAAAACGAAGAGAAGCTGAACTGTTTCTTTATTGATCTTTACGGAATAGGCAATGAGATATCTCCGGAGGTGGACGACCGTGACATTACAGTGCGCAGGGCAGAGCTTCAGCGCGAGATAAAAAGTCTGATAAGCTATGCTGTTGGCTGTTTTTTCGGACGTTATTCACTTGATACTGAAGGTCTGTGTTTTGCAGGCGGCGATTGGGACGCTTCTTTATACTCAACCATTATCCCCTGCTCTGACAATATCCTTGAGATAAACAGCGCAGAAAGCGGTCTTGCAGCCGAACTGACACGCTTCATCGGCACTGTATACGGAGACGACACGCTGGAAGAGAATCTGAGCTTCATCTCAGAAGCTCTTGGCGGCAGCGGAGATCCGAGAAGCACTGTTTTCCGCTATCTGCAGAAGGGCTTCTTCGCCGATCATACAAGAATATACAAGAAGCGGCCTATATACTGGCAGTTCAGCTCCGGCAGCAAAGGCGCATTCAGGGCACTGATGTATATACACCGCTATGACAGCGATCAGCTCACAAGACTTGAAAATGATCATGCTCTGCCGCATTATGAGCAGTTAAAAAATGAGCTCCGCACACTCAATGAAAGCTACCGTAACGCCTCCGGAACAGAACGTGCCTCCCTGCGCCGCAGCATAAGCCGTATGCAGGCTGTAATAACGGAAATGGACGGTTTTCTTTACAGACTTCATGAACTTGCCGGACAGAATATATCCCTTGACCTTGATGACGGAGTAAAAGCAAATTATGAAAAACTGAGAGATATACTCGAATAAAGACAAAAGCTGTATTCGCCTATGAATACAGCTTTTTCTGATTTGTCCCTTTTCTGCAAAGGAAAAACCTCGGTACAGCAAATGTACAGACGCCGACCTCGGTCCCGCTCAAATAATAACCCAATTATTTTCGCATTTACATTATATCATTTACAGTCACTCTTGTCAATAAGAATGAGCAGTATTTATACAACCCATACAAATACAACAGTGTATTTTTTAACAGCCGTTTTTTTCCTTTAAAAGCTTGTCGGTTTTAACTACTATAATATCGTTTTTCTTGATCTTTAAAGTCTCATTCGGAACTATCGTCAGCTCACCGCGAAGCAGCACGAGGATACGTATATTGTATTTTAAATTTGCTTCGGCGACAGACAGTCCCCTGAAAGGACTCTTTTCATCCACAAGCAACTCTCCCACGTCGCTTATATCACTGAATCTGACGTCGGAATACTGCTTTTTAGTGTACTGCTCAACAAATCCGGCGCTTATGATACCGGTAGGTATAGCAACTACTCCTACGCCGAGAAAGGCTATAAGTATCGCCATGATCTTTCCTATGACAGTTATCGGATAGATATCGCCGTAGCCAACCGTAAGAAGCGTAGAAACGCTCCACCATATCCCTGAAAAGGCATTGCTGAAGGCTTCAGGCTGAGCTTCATGCTCTGCACTGTAAATACCGAGTGAAGAAGCCAGCATCAGCACGATAATAATGAACACAGACGAAAATATCTGATTCTTTTTTTCAACAAGTACCGATGTGATAACATGAAAGGAATCATAATGTACATTTACCCTGAAAAGATGCAGTATCCTTATAACTCTAAGCATTCTGAAAACTATAAAGCCGTCAAGGAAAAAGAATGGCAGTATCGTAAGCAGGTCTACTACTCCGTCAAAGGAATGCAGGAACCTGAGCTGTGCGCGTATCCCTTTTTTCGCGGGATAGAGCATATCCGCAGTCCATATTCTCAGAATATACTCAACGCAGAACACAGCCACCGTAACGGCTTCAATAAACCTGAACAGCGCCTTGAAGCGTGTGAGCTCGTCGAAGGTGTCAAGGAAGACTGTAAGTATATTCAGGATAATGATCGTTACAATAAACCAGTCGAAGGACCGGCTGATAAAATCGTCCTTGTTGCCGATCTGGATTATATCGAATATTCGCCTTTTCAGTGTTTTTTTCTTAACCTCAGCCAATTCCGTTCAACTCCGTATAAAGTTTTTTCGCATAGCCGTCAGTCATGCCGCAGATAAAATCAGTAACGAGCATAAGCCTCAGATAGAGCTTTTCAGCATCGCTCCTGCCCTCTGAACTTATTCTGTAAGCCCTTATATAGTTTTCCGACACAAGCCGCATAACACGCTGATCTATCGCTGAACTTCCGCTTTCCGTATCAAATTTCACAGCTGCATTTGTGAGCTTGCCGAGCAGGAATTCATATATCTCTCCCGCCGCAATTTCAAGAGTGTATATCTCCTTTGAGCAGAATACGAAACGACAGGACATATCACTGAGTGCGGAAGCTAAAACACGGCTCTCCGAAGCAGCAAGCAGCTCCTCAGGGAATACCCCCTCCATAATATCGTTGTAATTCTCAATGAACGCTGAAGCCGCACATCTCAGCAGAACACCCTGCACATAGATTATCCAGCGCTGCACCGCGTTCTGTTCAGGCGACGACAAGCCCTTTTCCAAGGCCTGTCTGTAATAGTATTCCAGTCTGCTCACCGCTTTTTCAAGAACGGCACGTTCCGTATCGTCCCTGCATTTTTCAGTATATGTGCCTTTCAGTTCGGAAACGAGCATATTGAAGCTTATGAAGCCCTTTTTCACAGCGTCCTCGATATCAGCGGTCTTATAAGCTATATCGTCGGCGGATTCAAGTATGAAGGCCAGCGGATGGCGGCAGTTCACCGCACCTGTACTGCTGACGATATCCTCGAATATCTCCCTGTCAGCGTAATAGTAGCCCATTTTCTTGTCCTTTATGTTTCCGCTTTTTTTATTTATGGCAGTTGAAGGGACCGGATACTTGATTATTGTATTCAGCAGAGCATATGTAAGGTTCATGCCGTTCTCATCAACGAGGAAATGCAGCTTTGTAAGCAGACGCAGCGCCTGGGCGTTGCCCTCGAAGTGATACAGATCCTCCCTCATCTGCGGACTGAGGATATCCGACAGCTTTTTTCCGTTCAGCTCCATAACAGGAAGATTGCGCCTGAACCAGTCACGGACGTAATTCTCGCCGAAGTGACCAAAGGGCGGATTGCCGATATCATGTATAAGTCCCGCACATTCAAGGATACTGCATATCTTTTCAATATCCTGCCACTCAAGCTCACTGTCCGCGCCAGAAGCCGCTATCTTCCGGAAGATCATCTGTCCGAGAGACTTGGCAAATGAAGATACCTCCAGCGAATGAGTAAGGCGAGTACGAACAAAGTCGCCCCTGTCAAGAGGGAATACCTGAGTTTTGTCCTGAAGCCGCCTGAAAGAAGCACTGCCGATTATACGGTGATAATCACGCTGAAACTCATTTCTCGGATCGTCACTGACAGAAGTTGTGGAATAACCTCTGCGTCTTTTTTCACATAATAATTTTTTCCAGTTCATTATATTGCTCCGTATTGATTTTGATAGGTCTGTCCAAAGCTATACTGTCGGGAGCAACTGCACAGTCATACGCCAGCAGTCTTACTCCCTCTGCCTCCGCTCTCCTGAGAGCGTCTCCGAAAGCCTTATGGGTAATGTCATTCGGTCTGAACTCATATATGTCCTTCATTTGTATAACAAAGAGTATGTAAGCCCCGAAGCCCTCATTTCTGGCTTTTATGAGCTCGTTTATATGCTTCAGTCCACGCTCGGTAGGCGCGTCCGGGAACAGCGCGATACCGTCATATTCAAGAGTGACCCCCTTGACCTCAAGGAATGAGGCCGTGCCCTTATCCTCTATGCAGAAATCAAATCTTGAAGAGCCGTAGGTATACTCACGCTTAATCACTGCATCTGCGGAAAAAAGCTCTCCCTGTCTCAGCCATTCCTCTGCTGCGGCATTGGGTATCTGCGAATCCATATTCACAAGAAGAGGCGCTTTTCCGCTGCGTACCTTTTCCACAGCCACAAGGTCATATCCTGTCCTGCGTGCAGGATTATCCGATTTTTCAAGGTATACAGTACATCCACAGGTAAGGAGCTCCCTGCACCTTCCTGTGTTCTTGACATGGACCTCCTCTGTCCTGCCGTCAATGCGAACTCTCGCTATAAACCTGTTCGGACGCTCTATAAACTCAGCTTTCCTTATATGATGGTATAACATAGTCTTTTCCGTAAAGCTCCCTGTAGGTATCCTGTGTACAGTATACCCATACGTCACACATTTCTTCTTTATCTTTGAAAATGCGGCCTGCCTTGCCGTAGTACGCTTCGGCAATGTATTTTTCATCAAATCCGCCGATCCTGCATATCTCTATGGTCTCTCTCGGCGTATCGCATATGATAAAGTCAGGCGGTCCGCCGGCTCTTATCATATCCTCATATTCTCCGATCTCCTGCTTGTCCGGAACGATATGGGATATATAGCTCTTGCCGTTATAGACATTATAGTAGATGTTTTTGTCAAAATAAGCCTCGGAAGCAACAGCAGAAGCCGAGTACATATGGGTGTCAGTCAGCACCCATGTCGTCATTATCTTTCTGTCTTCAAGACCGTTATCCTTTATCCATTCGGCAAGTCCCACAGAAGCGTCATAGTCACCTTTTATCTCATGATAGTAGCTGCAGCCGTCCCAGTAAAGATTTATACCGACAAAAGCAGCCGCTACTATAACGGCTGTCTTTTTTGCAAGCTTTTCCGAAATACCTGCATTTACCAGCGGTCCGGTGAACTCGCTCAGCCTTATCGGCTCGATATCTGACGCGGTCCAGAGAATGAACAGCAGATACATTATAAATATACCGAAATGATGCGGATACGAATAAGAAGTCAGCAGCAGCGAAATGAACAGGTACGGTATCAGCATTTCCGGTATCATTCTGCGCCTGAAGCATATCCTCAGAAGCAAAGCCCATATGATTACCGAAACGACAGCGGCTCCGAAAACATCCTGAAATGGGTTCACCTCCACCTGCATACTCATCACCGGTGATGAAAAAGACGTAATAAGTGCCTCTGACGGCAGATAGAACCAGCTAAGCAGGAATATGACAGCTACATTGTGATTTCTTGTCCTTACTACCGAAGAACCAAAGGTATCCGAATATGGCATTATATCGGCGATCACAAGAAGAGCTCCTGCGAGGAGAGCGATATAGCATATAAGCAGTTTCCTGTTTTTCAGTACGTCAAGGACACTTTTTACCGCACTCCTCTGCCTTACGGCTTCACCGACAAGATCAGCAACAACGATACCGCCTGCCATAGCGATACCGTATGAATGGCAAAGGCACATCCCCATCAGGGCAATAACATAGCGTACAGGCTTTGTTTTGCGTTCCTTGTAGAACATAGCTGTAACGAGTACCGCAAATGCCAGCATTATATAAGGTCTTGATATTACCGCATACTGATAAATGAGGAAAAAGCTCGCCGGTATGACTGCTTTGAAGAGCCTGCTGAAAGGCGAAAAGAATTCGATCATTACAAGAAATGCTTCAAAGAATATGAACTGCACCAATTTCAGCGCAAACGGGAACGGTATCCCGACAGTTACAGCTCCTTTAAGAATAAGGTGCCATAAAGGCGGATGTCCCTCATAATGCGTCAGATAAAACATTATATCATGCAGCGAAGCGTCTCTTGCGATAAGGTAAGCCTGTACCTCGTCATACCATGTTTCATGGGAAATAAGCCCTATGACAACGATAACGGAAACCGCTGCCGTAATGATACAGCTTACCGCAAAGTCCTTCTTCCGTGTTTCTGTATTCATTTCTGCCCCTTTCTTCTGTTTTCCTTTTCATCGAGCACCCTTAGGTAATACTGCTCCCTGTATTTTTTCGGTGTCATTCCCTTTTCCTTTCTGAAAACGCTTATAAAAGCGCTCTGAGACGAAAAACCCAGCGCAAGAGAGATATCAAGGCAGGAAAACTCGGAATCCGTAAGCAGGTTTTCAGCGGTCGAAATCTTCGCCCTGATAATGAACGATTTCACGCTCATTCCCGTTTCTCTTGAAAACAGCTTCGACAGGTAAGACGAATTAAGCCCCGTCTGCTCCGAAAGCACCTTCAGTGTAAGCTCCTCGTGAAGATGCTCATATATATAGTCTATACATTTTCTGACATGAAGGGAAATGACATTTTCCTTTTTGAGCGTTTTCATGCGCTCCGCAAAATCGAGCTGCATCTCAAGAAACAGGTCTACTATCTTTTCCACGTCGTTCAGCTTGTCCGCACGCTGAATGTAGATATCGCTGAGAGTGTAAGCCGTATCGTGACCGAGCCCGCCCTCCACGCAGAAACGGGAGACCAGAGCAACTGATGTAACGAAATGGTACATTATGTTCCTGACAGGGTCGTCGGAAAGAGTACCCTTTCCTACAAAGAAAGTCGGTCTCAGTCTTTCAAACTGTGCCCTTACAGCATCAGAGTCTCCTGATCTTATAAGCCTGTAAACATTCAGTTCACGCTCAAACGGACTTCTTGTGAACCCGTCGTTGCGCTGTATATAGAGCCTGTAATTCAGATCGCGGTCAGTTTTCATGCTATCCCCCCAGTTTTACGTAATTTACCAAAAATTGTGGTATTTTTATTATATCTCATTTTTGATACAAATGCAATATTTATGATATATTTTCTTCATGCCTTTGATTATAATAATCACAGTGAAAAACACAAAGTTAACAGGCACTTTCTTGGAGGCGATTAGATGGCAAAGGCAAATGATCTTACAAACGGAAGTGTCACATCACTTATACTCAGATTCTACTTCCCTATGCTGCTGACAAATATGCTCCAGCAGATGTACAATATCGCGGATACGGCAATTGTAGGCAAGGGTATCGGAGATACCGCACTTGCTGCTGTTGGAAATATAGGTCCTCTTACATTTCTTGTATTCGGTTTCTCAATGGGACTTGCCAATGGTTTCTCAGTCATCACGGCTCAGAGCTTCGGTGCAAGAAACTATTCAAGGCTCCGCCGCTCAGTGGCTTCTTCGTTTTTGCTGTGCATTATAATAGCGGCAGTCCTTACGGCGCTGAGCATATCATTCCTCAGACCTGTCCTTCACCTTATGCGTACTGATGCTGCTATAATCCATGACAGTCTTGTCTACGGGTACTGTATATTCGGAGGACTTATTGCGACCATAACCTATAACCTCTGTTCCTGCATACTCAGAGCCCTCGGCGACAGCAAAACGCCGTTCATAGCTATAATAATATCCACAGTAGTAAATATAATCCTTGATACCTTCTGTATCTTTGTACTCAGAACAGGTGTTGAGGGCGCTGCGGCTGCAACTATAATCTCGCAGCTTGTATCCTCATTCATATGCTGGCAGAAAATACGCAGGATCGATGTCCTTGATATAAGCAGAGACGATTTTCGAGGAAACGGCAGGTTATATATTGAGCTTTTCAAAAACGGTCTGCCTATGGCGCTGATGAATTCCATAACAGCAGTAGGCTGTATGGTGATACAATACTTCGTCAACGGTCTCGGAGTCGCCTACACTACAGCGTATTCAGCCTGCAGCAAGTTCATAAATCTTTTCATGCAGCCGTCTTGTACAGCCGGCTTTGCGATGTCAGCCTTCACAAGCCAGAATTACGGTGCAGGAAAGTATAAGCGTATCCGTGACGGCCTGCGTGTATGTCTTGCGATCGCAACTATTTCCTATGTTACCCTCGGTTCTCTGATGGTATTCTTCCCCACCAAGCTCGCCGGAATAATGGTGAGCGGCTCTGAACCGATAAGTATAGCCAAAACTTATCTGCCGATATGCGGAATATGCCTCATAGGGGTTGATTATCTCTTTGTATTCCGCAACGGCTGTCAGGGCTTTGGCAAACCTCTTGTCCCAATGATATCAGGAGTTCTTGAAATGGCTCTCAGAGTGGGAGTTATCGCTGCATTCATCCCGGTAATAGGCTTCAGGGCAACTGCCTACGCAGAGGCTTCAGCCTGGATAGGAGCAATGGTGCTCAACATGACGGCTTTTGAGTATTACCTCAGAAAAAGCCTTGGCCGTCATGCTGTAAAGCACGAAAAAATCAGCTCCGCAGCCTGATACACGACTGATTCGCAGTCGGTTCACATATCACTCCTCACCTCCGCTGTCTGCTTTCTCTCGCAGGCAGCATTTTTTTGCCTTTTGCATTATAAATACTGCCCTTTTTTCCACACATTTCACTGATAAAGGATTTGCAGTTCACAGATATTCATATCCGGCTCACATTGCCGGCACTGTTAACTGCGGTTAACGATCTTACTGAATATGTTTTTCTGTTATTTATGAAATTATATGATATAACTGCAGTAATCGCAGCTTTGTCCCCTGAACATTTCCTCTTTATACATTAAATAAGCTGTAAACTATTGACAAATACTGATCTTTGTGATATATTAAACATATGAACAAGTATTCATATATGAAAGGACAGTGATCCTATGGAAAAGGATTTTTCTGTAATCAATCTGGACTGCGCACACTGCGGCGCTAAAATAGAAGCTGCAATAAATAAGATAGAGGGCGTTGAATTGGCAATACTTAACTATCCTCTGAAAAAAATCAGGATCAGAGGCGATATAACCGATGAACTCGTCGAAAAGATAAATACAGTCGCTAATTCAATAGAAGCGGGAGTGGTCATCTCTCCTGCCGGGCATGAACATCATCATCATCATGAGCATTCACATCATCATGGTCACGGTGAAGAATGCTGCTGTGGTCACGACCACGAACATGAGCACCATGAACATGAGCATATTGAAAATAATTCTCTTCCTGCCGGTGAGATTTTCACGCTTGCAGCAGGGATATTATTATTCGCAGCTGCTGTCATATCCGGCAGAGTTACTGATATAAAGCCTCTTGCCATCGCTCTGTATGCCGCTGCATACCTCGTACTCGGATACAGCATAATCATTGCAACTATCAGGAATATCAGAGCAAAGAACTTCTTTGATGAGAATTTTCTCATGTTCATTGCTACGGTAGGAGCCTTTGCTCTCGGAGAGTACGCCGAAGCAGTCGGAGTCGTCCTGTTTTTCAGGATAGGCGAATTATTCGAGGATTATGCCGTTTCAAGAAGCCGCAGGGCTATTACTGATGTCGCCGCTCTTAAAGTGGAAGAAGCGGAAGTTATGCGCAACGGTGAATTCGTGCATATCAGCTCAGACGACATTCAGGTCGGAGACATACTCAGGATAAAGGCAGGAGAACGTATCGCTGCAGACGGTATTATAGAATCGGGAGAGTCAAGGATAGACACCTCAGCTGTAAACGGAGAGCCGGTACCGTTGTCTGTCCGCACCGGTGACAGCGTACTTTCAGGCTGTATAAACCTCTCGGAGACATTAACGCTGCGTACTACTGCCGCCGCCGCTGACTCAATGATATCCAGGATAGCGGAAGCGGTCGAGAATGCGTCAGCCTCCAAGCCTCATATCGACCGTTTTATTACCCGTTTCGCAAAGATATATACTCCTATCGTCATAACAGCAGCTCTTCTTACGGCGATAATCCCATCACTTGTTACAGGAGAATGGAGCAAGTGGATATATTCCGCTCTTACCTTCCTTGTAATCAGCTGCCCCTGCGCACTTGTACTCAGCGTACCGCTTGCATATTTCTCAGGCATAGGCGCTGCTTCCAAGCTTGGTATACTCTTCAAGGGCGGAAGCGCCATCGAAGCTCTCGGCAAAATTAAAGCCGTTGCATTTGACAAGACAGGAACCCTTACAAACGGCAGCTTCGATGTTACTGATATAAAATCCTACGGCAATATGAGCGGAAATGAACTTCTCATGCTGAGCGGCAGCTGTGAACAGTGTTCGACACACCCTGTTGCCGAAAGTATAGTAAGCCACTGCCACAGCAATGGTATTGAGCTCATCGCTCCGGAAAAATCAGCAGAAAAAGCCGGACAGGGAGTTACAGCCGTAATAAACGGCAGAAGCGTGCTCTGCGGAAATCACCGTCTTATGGCAGAAAACGGCATAGCTCTTCCCGCTGATGATATACCTTCCGGCAGCGTCGTATATGTAACAGTCGACGGTAAAGCTGAGGGCAGGATAGTTGTTTCCGATACGATAAAGAAAACCTCCGCATCAGCTGTTTCAAGACTTAAAGGAATGGGCATAAAGACATTTATGCTCACCGGCGACAAGACCGAAAACGCTTCGGCAGCAGCAAAGGATATCGGCATAGATTCTGTCAAGGGAGACCTTCTCCCCGACGGTAAGCTCGCTGAGATAGAGCGTATACGCAAAGAGACCGGACCTGTGATGTTTGTGGGCGACGGCTTCAACGACGGACCTGTACTTGCAGGAGCAGATGTAGGCGGAGCAATGCAGAATGGCTCAGACCTCGCACTTGAAGCGGCAGACGCTGTATTCATGAATCCGGAGCCGGAATCAGTCGTAATAGCCAAAAATATCGCTGACAAAACGATGCGCATAGCTTACGAGAACATTATATTCGCACTGACTGTAAAGGCGATAGTCCTGATACTCGGACTTATCGGACATCCCAATATGTGGTTTGCTGTTTTTGCAGATTCCGGAGCGGCAATGCTGTGTATACTAAACTCAGTCAGGATCCTCAGCACAAAAAAGTATTGACATAATACCTGCCTGATATGTTATAATAGAACAGATCACCGAGCTCATATTTCGGGCTCGGTGTTTTTTTATAAAATCATGTAACGCTTTTATTCCTCAGGGTACTAATATACAGAAGCTTCTGAAATCAATGAAAGGAGGACGGCGGATGAATAAGGAGATCGAAGACTATTATCAGAAATACGGTCAGAAGGTCTATGCATATCTTATCAGTATATGCCGTGAACCTGACACAGCACAGGATCTGACGCAGGAAACATTTCTTCAGGCTCTGCGCTCCCTTAACAAGTTCGACAACAAATGCTCAGTCTGTACATGGCTCTGCCAGATCGCAAAATTCCTCTGGCTCAAGGAGCTGAAAAGGCGCAGATATCATCCGTCCGTATCCAAAGAGCCTGATATCGCGGAACTTGATATCAGTATCATTCCCCCTGACGACCAGATAGAGAGCGCCGACACAAAGATGTACGTACTCAGACAGATACACGAACTGCCCGAACGTGAAAAAGAGATACTGCTTCTCAGAGCAACAGAAGCTATGTCATTTGAAGAGATCGGGCAGCTTTTCGGCAAGAACGCAAGCTGGGCAAGAGTAACGTATTATCGTGCAAAGCAAAAGCTCAGAAAGGAGTAACATTATGAGGTGTGAGATAATAAAAGACCTGCTTCCTTTATACTGTGACGACGCACTCTCTGAAGTCAGCAAAGAAGAGGTTGAAAAACACATTGCTGAATGCAGTGAATGCAGAAAGGAGTATGAAGATATGAAAAACGGCGATATAAAGATCAATACATCAGCCAAAAATATCGAACCAATGAAAAAAGTAAAGAAAAAAATGCGGCTCACAAAAATACTGTTCGGACTTATACTGGCTGTCACAGTTCTTCTCGGAACAGCCTATGAGCTTCTCTGCGCACATCCGAGACTTGCAAAGTCCGACCAGATATCATTTATACCTGAGGTAACGAATTACGGAATAAAATATGAATATCCCAATCCAGATGAAGACGAATTTCACCCGTTTGTTGTTGCGGTGCGCAATAAGGAAGAAAAAGATGTCAGAATAGACAGAGTAAACAACTGTGTATACGTAGGCGATAAAAAGCTCCTTGACGATGACGGCAAGCCCGTTCCCGCAAACGGAAAAGTTGTCCCATGGGGCAAAATACGTGTCGGAGTCCATGTTAATACCGGGTTCCAAGTTGCAAAAGAAAAAATAGAAGAAACATCACATAATAAGAACAACATACCAAATTTTATAGTGGAATTAAGACCCTGCCTTCCGTTCAGACAGGATATGCATAATTGCATCTACGACCCTGTCACTGCGTATTTTGATTATCCGCTTGAATACCTGACATTAGATACAACACTTACAATTCGCTGCCGTGATAGAGATATACCGTTCAGACCTTATGCGTTCAGCGGTCTGATAATCGAAGATTAAAGTCGCCCACCTTTATCAACAGCTGATATAAGCAATTTAAACATAATGATTCAAAATATGTAATATTATTTCAACGCATTGTTGAAATAGATGTTAAAAGTAATGCTCCCTTGAAAAAGGGAGCATTTTTTTAATAAAACGTAGCTACAGGCTGTTCGGGAGCAACTGCCTTTTCAACAGAGCTTACAAGCAGCAGCGGACCTTTTCCGCGGTAGAGCTTGTGCTTCTGCACGCTTATCCTGCCTGAAACATTTATCCAAGTCTTGTTTGCAGGCTCATTTCCGTCATCCACCTGAGCTGCAAGCCAGCAGTACTGTATATCCTCGACACAGCAGGTCATTATATGACGTCCTACTGCAAAGGTATTTTCCGGGAACTTGTCATTTTTAGCGGTAAGAGCCTTGAAATGCATGATCTTTCCGTCATACTTTGCAGGCTCTTCCATGATATCCCTGTACCAGAGGGCGAAATCCTTGTCCTCTATGGTTATTTCATCGGCTTCCACATCAAAGGGCAGCGGATCCTCTATATCGTCGTAGGCAACTCTGCCGTCGGTATACTCATATACTATCTCAGCACGTCTGCTTACGCCTCTTACTATCTTGTGATACTCGTTAGGATCGAACTTCTCGCTGAAGCGGTTGAAGATCACCATTTCAGCCACATTGAGCTTATCCACTACAAGACTTCTCATATTTGCATTGTAATTGCTGAATGTCGTTGCGTCAACAAAATACATGACCTGAGCGATAGTTGTCTCGTCGGGCATTGCCTTGTAGAAGTCGTCCATGAGCCACATTCCGTTGTATTCCACAACGATGCGCTCTGCACCGCTCTCTTTGAGGAGCTTTGTAAAGTTCTCCATTGTGAACTCTGATTTGTCATCAATAACATGAGTTATAATGTTTTTCTTTGGCATACGGGAGATATCATACTCCTCCACGCCTTCCTCGCATATAAGCAAAAGCGTCTTTTCACCCTTATTGAAGCGCTTGTCCTCAAGAGTCTCCTGTATAAACTTTGTCTTTCCGGCTTCAAGGAAACCTAAAAAGAGGTATATCGGTATTACATCATTCTGATCCGGCACGTTGAACGCTCCTTTCGGTCAGGCCTTGAAAAGCTCTGATATAGCTTCCTCGTTTATCTTTGAACCGATAACGCAAAGCCTTCCGATAGTACCTGCGCTTCCGGTACGTACATCGGGTATTCCCGGTACATAGTCATAGTGTATCCACTTACCGTCAGTACCTGCAACGATACCCTTTGCACGGAGTATCATTCCGTACTTTTCCTCATCGCCGAGAGCTTCGAGAGCGGACTGTATCTCCTCAGGAGTATAAGTCCTTGTAGTTTCCCTGCCCCAGCTTGTGAAAACTTCGTCAGCATGGTGATGGTGATGTTCGTGATCGTGGTCATGGTCATGGCAGCCGCAGGTGCAGTCAGGACCGTGATCGTGATGATGTTCGTGTTCATCATCATGGTGGTGGTGATGATGCTCATGCTCTTCATCGTGGTCGTGATGATGATGCTCATGCTCTTCATCGTGGTCGTGGTGATGATGCTCGTGTTCATCATCATGGTGGTGATGGTGATGATCGTGATGCGCAGCCTCTTCAAGAAGCTCCTTGAGTTCATCATCAAGTGTATTCTTCTGAGTCATTGCGTCAACGAGCTGCTTGCCTGTGAGCTCGTCCCACTCTGTAGTAACGATAGGAGCGGAAGGATTCTTCTCGCGGAGGCTCTTTACACAGTCGTCAAGCTTATCCTGCGAAAGACCGGTTGTGTGGCTGAGTATGAGACAGCTTGCGTAAGTGATCTGGTTATCGAAGAATTCGCCGAAGTTCTTCATGTACATCTTGTACTTCTTGGCGTCAACAACTGTGGTAAAACCGTCAAGCTCAACATCATGAGCGTTGATGTTCTGAACCGCGCGGATAACATCACTGAGCTTTCCTACGCCTGAGGGCTCAATAAGGATACGGTCGGGAGCATAGTCCGCAAGCACCTTTTCAAGAGCTTTGCCGAAGTCGCCCACGAGACTGCAGCAGATACAGCCTGAGTTCATTTCGGTTATCTCAACGCCTGCGTCCTGTAAAAAGCCGCCGTCAATGCCTATCTGTCCGAATTCGTTCTCGATAAGCACGAGCTTTTCGCCCTTGTAGCCCTCCTGTATGAGCTTCTTTATGAGAGTGGTCTTTCCCGCACCTAGAAAGCCTGAGAAGATCGTGATTTTTGTCATTTGAACAACACTTCTTTCATTTTTTAGATTCAAAGAATATTATATCACACTGACAAAAATAAATCAAGCCCCGAAAGGACATAAAAACGGCTGCCATTAATGGCAGCCGTAATATTATTTATTCAACAGCTCCAACAGAAGAAATAACTTCTGTAAGAAGGTTTGCAGGGAGCTGCTCATATCTTACGAAATCAAAGGTGAAGCTTCCGAGACCTCTTGTGGTCTGACGGAGATACATAGCAAAGTCGTGCATCTCACGCATGGGAACTTCTGCCTGGATAACGGTATTTCCGCTGCCCACGGGCTCCATTCCGAGAACTCTGCCTCTGCGCTTATTGAGCTCTCCCATGATATCGCCTGTATTGTCATCGGGAGCAGTTACCTTGAGCTCTCCGATAGGCTCAAGCATAACCGGATCAGCCTGCCTGAGACCTTCCTTGTAAGCTATGGAAGCAGCGGTCTTGAACGCCATTTCCGAAGAATCTACAGGGTGGTACGAACCGTCAACGAGTATGGCTTTGAGTCCCACAACAGGGCAGCCTGCAAGAACGCCCTTCCTTACACTTTCTTCGAGGCCTTTCTGTACAGCCGGGAAGTAGTTCTTAGGTACGGCACCGCCGAATATCTTTTCCTCGAATACGAGGGTATCGCTTACACATGGCTCAAACTCTATCCATACGTCACCGAACTGTCCGTGACCGCCTGACTGCTTCTTGTGTCTTCCCTGGACCTTTACCTTCTTGCGGATAGTTTCCTTATATGCAATCTTGGGAACAGTGAGGTTTACGTCAACACCGAATTTGCTCTTGAGCTTGGCAGCCGCAACTTCGATATGCTGCTCACCGAGACCGCTGAGTATCTGCTCCTTGGTAGTATCGTCCTGAACATATGTCAGGGTAGGATCCTCCTCAATAAGACGCTGGATACTTGTTGATATCTTAGCCTCGTCGCCCTGAGCCTTTGCCTTTACTGCCATTGAGTAGCAGGGCTTGGGGAATTCCATACCGCCGAACTCGATTATTCTCGAACTGTCGGACAGTGAATCGCCTGTATTGGCTGAGATCTTTGAAGCTACGACGATGTCGCCCGCATAGGCAGCAGGTACCTCTGTCTGCTTCTTTCCGCAGAGTGTATAGAGCTTGCCTATCTTTTCGCTTGAACCTGATGTTGAATTCACAACGTCACTGTTTGATGACAGCTTGCCCGACATTACTTTTATGAAAGACATCTTGCCTACAAACGGGTCGGCAACAGTCTTGAAAACAAATGCTGAGAGAGGTGCATTTACATCGCATTCCACCTCTGCCACATCTTTTGTAGCGGTATATGCTTCAGCGGCATATACCTCGTTGGGAGACGGAAGAAGAAGCTCTATCTCCTTGAGGAGCATATCTATACCTGCAAGATCAACAGCAGATGTACAAACTACAGGAGTTATGATACCTCTGTTCATACCGTCATGTATACCGTCTATGAGCTCCTTCTGTGTAAAGGGCTCACCCTCGAAGAACTTCTCCATGAGCTCCTCTGAGGTCTCTGCGACAGCCTCGGAAACAGCAGCAACAAGTCCTTCTACACGGTACTCGAACTTATCTGATATTTCGGCTGTAGGCATTTCCGTCTCAATAGGATTGCCCTTCGCGTCATACTTATAACATTTCATCTCTATGAGATTTACATATTCAACGATAGCGCCGTGGCTTACTACAGGAACTACAACAGGGCATACCGTAGGACCGAAAACTGTTTTCAGCTCTGTGAGTACATTGAAGAAATTAGCGTCCTTGTCGTCGATCTTGGTAACTACGAACATCTTGGACTTGCCCTGCTTTACAGCTTCCTCGTAAGCCTTTCTTGCGCCGACCTTAACGCCTGACTTTGCTGATACGGTTATCATTACCGTATCAGCAGCTCTTATACCCTCGATCATTTCAGCAGCAAAGTCGAATAATCCCGGTGTATCAAGGATATTTACCTTGAGGTCGTTATATTCAAAGGAAGCAAGAGACGTACCTATCGAGATCTGTCTCTTGATCTCCTCAGGATCATAATCACAAACTGTTGTGCCGTCAGCAGTCTTGCCGAGACGGTCGGAAGCTCCTGCTTTATAGAGAATCGCTTCAGCAAGAGAAGTTTTTCCCGAGCCGTTATGACCAGCAAATGCTATGTTTTTTACCTTGTTTACATCATACTCTTTCATGACATAGTTTCTCCTCTTATTTGGTTTATCCGTCTTATATCCACGGCATACAAATATTATAATTCATTAATAAAAAAATTGCAATACTAACATAAAATTTTCTACATTTCATAACATACCGCTAACATTTTGTTGTGAACAATCACTAAAAAAATCTACTCCGCATTTACTAAAAAGCTTTACTTTTCCTAATGCGGAGAAAATACCAAAATATGCTCCTCCCCAGATAAGCCCGTAAAACAGCATATTCAAAGGGCTGCATTTTTCAGTTCCTGTTAACACGAAAAACATTTCTCCGGCATACATCGTTACAAACGCCAGTATTACGGGGTAAACCAGTGTTCCACAAAGTACCCTCCCCGCTCCGGTAACTTTTGTGACCTTGATGAAACGGTTGCAGTTCCCGAAAATGTTGCTAACATAATATGAAACAACTATACCGTAAAAACCTATCCGCGGTACAAGAACAAGTACGGCAGCAATTCGTATAATGTATTCTGCAAGGTAATTTCCCGATGAAAAGCTCTGCATCCCAAGTCCTTTTATAAGTGCTTCAAGGACGATCTCCATATATATGAAAGGCACAATAGGAGCAATTATTGTTATCATCCTGCCTGCAAGCTCACCGCCGCCGAGGATATCACCTATCTCCACACCGAATCTCATAAGAACAGCAGCAGAAAATACCGAAAACATCAGAGTCCATGCCTTCAGCCTCTCCGTGAAGCATCTGATCCTTTTACTGTTCTCAGCAGCACGTGCCCTTGCAGCCTCGCTTATTATTATGCCCGACATCGAGCATAATACAACTGACGGGAAGAAAAGAGTCGGCAGAACAATACCTTCAAATATACCGAACTTGCTTATAGCGTCTCCTGCCGAATCTCCGTACTGTCTCAGACATACCGGTATGAGAGCGTCATTTGTGCTGCTAAGGACAGCTGTGAGGATACTTCCTCCCATTATCGGAAAGGAATAACCTGTATACTGCCTGAAGCTCAGGCTGCACTTTCCGCTCCGCTTTTCTCGCAGTATAAAATACGCAATACTGAGCAGCAGCAGAGACGTGCAGTTGCCTGCGATAATACTGCCTATCAGTATACCGCACACCGTTCCCTCCGTTATATTGCCCGTGACAGCTGTCGTTATTACTATTACAGAAGCCTTTACAGCAAACTCGGTTATATCACTTGCAGCTGTTACAGCAGCTCTCCGGCAGGCATTAAAATATCCCTTCAGGCAGGCAGAGACAGCACCTGTAACAAGTGCGGCAGGCATAAAACGCAGTGCTGCGGTCATTCCGGCACCACTGAAAAACCTTATGCTTATTGGCTCGGCAAGCAGAAATACAGTCACAGATACAGCGGTGCTCATTATAATGCACAACCTGACTCCATATCCGAGTATCCCTTCAGGATCACCGTTCTTTTTGCCGAGTTCCTCTGAAACAAGGCGGCTTATGCAGAGAAATGCGTTGCCGTTTGAAAGGATACCCGCAAGGCCTAAAAATGAACCGGTCAGACTGAGTATGCCAATAGCAGACGCGCCCATCTGCTTTGTTATGAAAACATTCAGCAGAAGAGCCGCTGAGTCGAGAAAGAGCTGCATAGCGGTAAGCAGTACCGTATCACGAACTATCTTGCTTTTTATTATCATAGCTTCCTCCAGAATCTGTTTCTACATTCTATGGGGAAAAAGCTCCGAAAATGACAAGACGGACAGTATAAGCTGTCCGTCTGACGTGATATATCATCTTTTTTTATAAAGCAGCAGTTCAGGCTCCGCACCGTCTTTTCCGTAAGAAGCCACGAGCAGGAAGTCCGCATTTGCGAGTAAGCCGAAGCAGCGTCCGTCTCCCAGCTCACTTTCAAGCTGATTTCCGAGATAAGTCGCGCTGTCATCGAGAAGCTTCACTGCATTGCCGCCCGGCATAGGATAAGGAATATTGACATAGCAGCCCACAAGAGCGTTAAGCTTTTCGACCTTTGGCATACCCTTGACATTAAGAGCATTGAATTCGTCGATCAGCTGCTTCTTGAATCTCTCAAACTCACCGCTGTCCTCAAGCTCCTTGTGATTTTTCCAGTAGTTCAGCTTAGGCAGCATATCCTTCATGTATTCACGGGCCTGCTCCTCGGTGAAGCCCTGTCCTGCCATATGCTTTACACATACATCAATAAGGTCGTCCATATTATGGTAGGTGTACTGACCGTCAGCGTAACACCATTTGCAGTAATCCTCGTTGAAGGAACCGTCCTTTTCCCTGCTTATCAGCGAATTATCAAGCGGCATTCCGCAGCACTGGCATACAAGCTTTCTCGGTGAGCCCAGAAGCTCGTTGATTGAAACATCAAAAAGTGACGAAAGCTGCTTCAGTGTTTCCGTATTCGGAACAGTATCACCTGTTTCCCAGCGCGACACAGCCTGACGTGTAACAAAAACCTTTTCCGCAAGCTCGTCCTGAGACATTCCGTGCTTTGTCCTGAGTTCAAATATAATATTTTTAGTATCCATTATCATCACCTCTGATGATATTATAACACAGTCCCTGCAAAAAGCAAGCAACTGTCTGTTGCCCTTATAAGACGTTAGCAGCTATTGTATCATTACAGGACGTCGAGGACGCCGTCCCCTACACTACTCTCTACTCACTATTTTCTGAGCAGCCTGTCCAGCATTACCTGTCTGCATTCCTTTTCAAGAGTATCATCAAGAGCTTCAATAGCGATATGCTCCTTTTCTCCCCTGTTTATACAGTACTCTATCATGTAGTCCGAAATCTCAGGATTTTTTGACAGACAGGGACCGTGAAGATAAGTTGCGATGACATTTTTCTCGAAGTATCCCTCAGCCTCGCTCTTTGAGCAGTTTCCGTTTCCGTACAGCACCTTTCCGAAGGGAGTTTTCACTCCCTGTGTCTGACCGCCGTGGTTTTCAAAGCCCAGCACCTTCACGTGCTTTCCTGCGATAGATGTCTCGATAACGATATTACCGATACAGCGCTTTCTGCGGCTGTTCGGAGCAACAGTGAAGTAATCGAAAAGTCCGAGTCCCTTTATCTCGTTGCCGTCAGCGTCCCGGTAATATTTTCCCATGAGCTGATATCCGCCGCATATAAGAAACAGGAAAGTACCCTTTTTATATGCGTCGGTTATCCCCTCCCTGCATTTAAGCAGGTCAGCGGAGATATGCTGCTGTTCAAGGTCGGCGCCGCCGCCGATATATATCAGATCGTAGGAGCTGAAATCAGGCATTTCCGAATCAATGGAATACTTGTCTATCCGGCAGTCTATCCCTCTCTTTTTGCAGCGGAAGGATAATACCTCCATATTTCCGCTGTCGCCGTAGAGGTCAAGCATATCGGCATACATATGAAGTATCTTTATCGTTTTCATTGTTTACCTCCATGCTTTGCGATATAGCGTTTCAGAGCGCTTCGTGTGGGCTGAACTGCGGTATAGTTCGCAATAACGAACTTTCTTCCCTCGGTGCTTGCAAGCTCTTCAACAGCCTTGTCAAGATCGGGACGGACTACTATCTTAGCCGGGTCGTAGCCTGCCGTCTTTATGCGCACAGCTATATCGTAGGCTCTTGTACCGGAGGTAACGACACGTGTAACACGCTCGAAGATACTGAAATTGATATCGTATATCCACGATACGTCCAGACCGTCGGCAATATTGTCGTTGAGCACGAAAAGCAGCTCCTTCTCACCCTGCATCTCGTTCATGACGCGGAGAGTCATATTCGCTCCCACGGGATTCTTGGCAAGATTCAGAGTAGCCTTGCTCTTTCCAAGCATGAAGTTCTCCATGCGTCCGTTTTTCACGGTATAGCTGTTTATAACGCTGTCAGTCACCTTCTGGTCGATATTGTAAAGCTTAGCCGCAGCCGCGACAGCCGTCATATTGTAAACATTATAGATACTGTTGAGCTTTGGCGAATAGGTATGACCGTCCGCTGTGAATACAGGCTTTTCAAGGTCGATATCCTTTGCGGTGATATAGGGCTCATGGCTGCCGAAGCCGCACTTTTTACAGATAAACTTTCCGATGTGGGAATACTGATAGTAGTCATATTCAAGAGGCTCGCCGCAGAAGGGACAGAAGCGCCCCTCGGAAGCCTCAAATATCTTCTTTGTGGCAAAGGCATATGGCTCCGCATGGAAGTACCTGACGTTCTTATTACCGGGATTAGCCCTGCCGAGACGTGCGGTATTGGGGTCGTCACCGTTGAGGATAAGATTTCCCTCAAAGGTCTTGCAGAAACCGTTTATCTTCTGTATCAGGGTCTCCATTTCGCCGTTTCTGTCAAGCTGGTCGCGGAAGAAGTTCAGTACCACAAGAGTATCCAGCTTCAGCTGCGAATATACCACAGGAACGTGGGATTCGTCGGTTTCGAGTATCAGCATATCAGCTTTTACTCTTCCCGACATATCACAGTATTTCAACAGCATGGAGCATATGCCCGTATCCAGGTTGTTGCCCTCCTTGTTGATGATGATCTTCTTTCCGCTGCGCTCAAAGAGCTGAGCGATACAGTTTGTGACGGAGGTCTTTCCGTTTGTTCCTGTTACCGCTATTATAGGACAGTCCATCCTGAACATGGATACCGCCTTATGCCCCGAAAGATGCCACAGGACGATACCGGGAAGGTTTCCGGCATTCCTGTGCATCAGTTTCAGGAGCTTAACAATGATCTTTCCTATTATTATCAAAAGTCGTTTCAATTTAAATCTCCATTGATTCATTTTTCCGTGCAGGTCACTCTTCCGTCCTCGGAGAAGCCTACCCAGCCGCGGTTTTTAGCCGCCTTTATACCAAGAGACACAGAGGTCTCAAGTGAAGGAGTTATCCTTGTGAAGCCGAAGAGATGAGCCACCTCCCGGAGAAGGTCCTCACGTGCCATAGCCACCTGACGGGTCATTATCTCCCTTATTCCCACAGCTATCTCCTCAGGCGCAACATCGTCAATATCACGCTTTTCGTCGTTCTTATATACTGTCCTGCACCTGTCGTACTCCTCAGGCGTCTGAGAAGCGAGCCATACATACTCGTTTTCGCCTGCCGTTGTTACTTTTTTATCTGCTTTTTCAAATGCTGACTCGAAAAGTGCCTTCATATTTGCGCCGGGACGTGAAATTCCCCAGCATGAGAAGGTCTTTTTCGCAAGGCTCTTCTTGTTCATGGGAGCTTCAGCAGAAAGGATATCGTTTATGCACTTGGTTATCTTTGCGGAAGCAGCCTCAGTGAAGCTCTCTGAGGTACCCAGAGCCTTTATCTTGAAGGATCTGAACTCGTCAAAGCTATCGGCAAAGCTGCTTAACTCTTCGGTCTCGAAGACTATCTCCTGCTTTTTCTTTTCCTCTGCCGCAGGTGCAGCTGAAGGATTCCTGTAACGCTCAACCGCAGCGTCTATCTCAGCCTTTATCTTAGCAAGTACCTTTTCCTTGTTGTCGAGCCAGTCGATGATATAAACGCTCATGACGTTCCAGCCAAGTCCCCTGAGTACAGCGGGCTGCGAGAGACTTCTGTCGCTGGCTGTGCCGTTGTGGAAATAAGCCTCATTGCCGCAGTTTATACCCATGATATAGGTATCTGTCTTGTCGGGATTGACAACTGCCACATCGACCTTGTAATCTGAGCAGCCCACACTGCACTTGCAGTCGTAGCCAAGCTTTCTGAGTTCTGCAGCTACTACGGTCTCAAAGCCCTCGGTGCCGCTCTTTGAACCGGCTCTCACAGGAAGAGCGCTCCTGCCCTTTGCGGCAAATTCAAGGAAGCCTTTGAGCCCCTCAACTCCGTCGGAGCGTGTTCTCGAAAGGTCTATCATATCCGGAGTGATGACAGAGAATACTATCATCTTGCACTTTGAACGTGAAATCGCAACATTAAGTCTTCTCCAGCCTCCGTCGCGGTTCAGCGGACCGAAGTTCATTGATACCTTGCCGTCCTTGTCGGGACCGTAGCCGATAGAGAACATGATAACGTCACGCTCGTCGCCCTGTACGTTTTCAAGATTCTTTATGAGTATGGGCTCGTACATCTCGTTTGCATACTCTTCCAGTTTAGGGTCTGCACGGTAAGCATCCATGAGCAGGTCGTCGATAAGGTTCTGCTGAGGCAGACTGAACGTAACTACGCCTATACTCAGCTTCCTCAGCTTTTCATCTCTCAGCCTGCGGCATATCTCCTCAACAACTGCCTGAGCCTCCGCCTTATTGGTACGTGTGGAGCTCTTGTCGTAGTAGCCCTCGACGTGTACCCAGCTCACCTCCGATACCTGATCGTCAGGTGAAGGGAAGGTATAGAGCTTGTTCTCGTAATACTTCGAGTTGCTGTACGCTATAAGGCTCTCATGGCGTGAGCGGTAGTGCCAGAGAAGGTGCTTCTGGGGCATAGAAAGCGCAAGACAGTCGTCCAGTACGCTTTCGAGGTCTTCCTTCTCATAGTTCTCTTCGTCCACCTGATTTGAAGCAAAGAAGCTCGTAGGCGGAAGCTGTTTCGGGTCGCCTACGACAATAACGTTCTCGCCTCTTGCGATAGCTCCCACTGCCTCGCAGGTGGGGAGCTGTGAAGCCTCGTCGAAGATAACGAGGTCAAATTTCGGATATGACGGGTCTATATACTGAGCCACGGAAATAGGGCTCATGAGCATTACAGGACACATTCTGCGCAGCAGGTTTGGTATGCTGTCAAAAAGCTTGCGTATGGACATCATTCTGCCGCCTGACTTTATTGCCTTCTGGAGTATTCCTATCTCGGAGCTGTTTGCCGAGCTGCCGGGTGTGGGTATCTTCGCTGAGAGATCAGCCGCAAGCTCCTTTATGGACAGAGTCGAGAAGTTATCCAGTACCTCCCCGAATTTCCTGATCGTATCCTCAAACAGTGTTCCCTGGAATTTAGCAAGCTCGCTTGTACGGGAAATAGTGCTTGTGACCATTGCCTTGCTGATATCGCAGTCAAATGCGGGGATAAGCTCCTCTGTCGGGACTTCGCCGTTTATATAAGCGTCGGCAACATTTCCTATACCGTACTCTCTCAGCTTATTGCAGATTGTAACGATTCCTGTCCATTCCTTCAGCTGCGGAAGCGCCTCAACAACAGCGTCTGCCTTCATCTGAGCGTCGCTGCCCCAGTTCTCGCCGGTTATGAGCTTGTCCGTATTGATTCCGAAGCTGCTTCTCAGTTCTGATGCCACTTTTTCAAGGGCGGCATAATCAGCGGTTATCTTTGAGGTATCGCCGTTTACGCCTGTGGTAAGGCTCTCGCAGAGCTTCTGCTTTATATCAGCGCTGAATGTGGAAGCCGCAACTCTCTCCCCAAGCTCCGAGGAACGGGAAACAATACTCTCAATGCTGCTCCAGTCCGCGTTCTCATCAAGCTTCAGTGTACCGAAATACTTCACCAGCTCCGGCTGAGCCGACGCTACCTGCTCTTTCAGAGCGCTGAACTGATTTATCTTATCATAATACTGTGTGATATTATCCTTTGTTACAGTCGAAGCCGATTTAGCGTGAGCCGCAAGCTCCTTTACAAGCTTTTTGCTGCCCATGCTCTTGGCAAGGAACCATTTGCCCTGTGCTGTCTTCCACCTTACAAGGGCGTCGGAAGCGTTATAATTCAGGACTGACGGCTCAAACTGTGACAGGAGCTCGTCCTTTGCCTGTGAAAGCTCCTTACCGGTAGATATAAGTGCCTGCGCAGGCTCCTTGAAGCCGTTCCAGCGGCTGTCGGAAATTATATCCGGCAGGAGCTGCTCCCCCTTAGCGGAGGCTGTGATTATCTCCGCAGCAAGCTTGCACTCCTCAAAGGTCATTTCATCGCTTCCGGTAAACGAAGCAAGCTGCGCGGTATCGCTTTGTGCAGCAGTAAGCGCCTTTTTCAGCTCGCCGAGCTTTGCTTCCATAGCTCCTCTTGTTTCGGGAGTACAGGAGGTTAGCTCGCACACTCCGAGAGCGGTTGTTGTAACGTCGCCGAACTCCCTGCCTGCCGCGGCAAGGCTCTCCAGAGTCTCACGCCATGCGGAATAGGAAGTCTCGCTCATAGCGTCAAGCTGCTCGTTGGTGAATGTAAACTTTCCGCCGAAGCTGCTGTTCTTCTCATATCTTACAGCTGCGTCGTACATAGAGCAGCCGAAATTGCGCTTCTTGTGTATCTCCTCCATAGTGCCGTTGAGCTCTTTCCTCATTTCGGCTATCTTGTCAGCCTGTGCCTTGTACTCGGCAGGCTTCTTGATACGTCCCACATTGAGAGTTTCCTCAAGCTGCTTGAGGACCGCTCTCTTCTGCGCCTTATTGGAGTGGAGCTCTATGCAGAAGGGGCCGAGACCTACCTTGTTCAGTCGCTTTTCAACTACCGACAGAGCTGCCATCTTCTCAGCGACGAAAAGCACGGATTTGCCCTGATACAGAGCGCTTGCTATCATATTGGTTATAGTCTGTGACTTGCCGCTTCCGGGAGGTCCGTGAAGCACGAAGCTCTTGCCCTGTGAAGCTGCGTATACCGCCGCAAGCTGGGACGAATCCGCACTCAGCGGCACAACAAGATCAGTGGGAGCTACATTGTTGTCAAGGTCAAGGGGAGATATGTAGAGATCGTCCCCTGCCCATTCGGTCTTGCCGGAAATAAGACTTGCGACTACCTTGTTCTTTGCCAGCTCGTCAGCACGGTTACGTATATCGTTCCACATAATGAAACGGTTGAAAGAGAAATGTCCTATAAAGGCATAGTCCACTATATCCCAGCGGGGCTGAGACATGATATTCTGTCTTACAGTATTGAGTATGAGCTGGAGATTTACTCCGTTCTCATCCTCTGGAACAGGATCAAGTCCTTTAATATCAATACCGAAGGTCTGACGGATATACTCCAGCATGGTTATATTGACCTGAGTATCCTCGTCACGCATACGTATAACGTAAGCCTTTTCCTGTACCTTGCGGATAATATCTACAGGGACGAGGACAAGGGGAGCATACCTCGGCTTGTCGCTCTTTTCGGTCTCGTACCAGCGCAGGAAGCCAAGTGCCAGATAGATAGTGTTTACGCCGTTTTCCTCCATGCTGGTCTTTGCCTGCCTGTGAAGCTTCTTCATTATCTTTTCAAGGTCTGCTTCCTTCATAAAGGTGCGCAGACGATGACTCTTGAACTCCGACTCGGATATTGTAGCTATGATATCCTTTTCGTTTTCGATCTCGTATATCTTGCTGTCGGACATCTGAAGGGTCATATCGTTAGGCATGGGCATAACCTTGAAGTCCTCGCCCTTTGATATCTCGTCCTCCAGTACGCCGAGGTCGCTTATCATGAGCTGAACGCTCATGGCTGTAGCACGGAAGTTCAGCAGGCTGTTCCTCAGGCTCATGTCAAGGAGCTTCCTCTCCCACATTACCTGTTTTGTGACCTCTCTTGCCTCTCCGCTGACTGCCTGTGCGGAAATATCTATCTCATTGGGAGCAGAAGTTATCTCCGACTTCTTACGTGCGCCGTAGTCCACAGCCTTGAAGGTTCCGTCCTCCGATACTCTCGACGGAACGGGACGTATGCCGCTGGAACGTGTACGGCTTATATCTATGGCAAAGCAGAATTTAGACTCGTCGTCAAGGTGAGCGGCTGCATGGTTCTCAGCACTGTCAAAATCTGTATTCTTTCCTGCTACGAAGTCGGTACACTCCACCACGCTTATAGCGTCTATACCGTGGGCTATACGCTTTGTGAGAGCCGACATATCATACTGTATGCAGTCCGAGAAGGTCTCGTTTTCAAGCCAGCAGCCCGCGAAGGCGTGTCCCTGTGTCATAACTATCATGGGATTCAGTCCGGCAGCTTCAAGGCATGAGCAGTAGAGCACCGCAAGATCAAGACAGGTACCCTGTTTTCCTTCGAGGACAGCGTCGGGCATACGTATGCGCTGAGCCTCCTCAAAGCTCGCAGGCGGCATGGTATAGGCTATGTTCTGCTCCTGAAGGGCTGCGTATACTGCACCCATCTGCTGCTTAACTATATTCGGGTTCTTTGTCTGATATCCGGTAAAAGCAGGATCGCCGCACCATTTTTTCAGGTAAGCACCGGCTGCGGCAACTATCTCCTGCACCTTTGGGTGGTTTGGAGAAACAAAGGCTGCGGCAGTTTCCGGCATAAAATTGATACCTGACCACTGGTCGTAGGCAAGGAGCTCGATATTACGGCTCTCCTCGGCTATGACCTCTTCGCCCTGCAGAGCCTGTATGGTAACGCTTCCCACAAGCTTTTCAGTCAGGCTGAAAAGATAGTCCGAAAGAAGTATGATATTGACGGGAGAAATCTCCACAGGCTCTGACGGTCTGAGATCCACGGGAACAGCTTCAAAGGTCTTGGCAAATTCCGGTTCAAAGCTGATCCTGAGACGCACGTTTTTCAGTTCCTCGCCGGTATTGTTGGTCATTACCATATTTCTGAACACGGGAACATAGTTCTGCTGCATCGCAAAATTGATCTGCGCGGTCATATTGCCGCCAAAAGTTATCTTGTTTTCCATACAGTCCTCCATTCTGCCATAGGCGAAACATAATACTATTTCTATAATACCACATTTTGATTAATTTTACAATATCAAGCGCGGAAAAAGTAAACAAAAAGCTGCCCGGAGGCAGCTTCAAAGCTTACTGTTACGTTATATCCCTGCGGTCAGTTCTTGTGAACGATGACTCCGCCTGTCTTGTATATGCTGTCGGGAGGTATAACGCCCCTTACACAGCTTGTGGGATAGATATTGGAGTTGCGTCCGATAACTGTTCCCGGATTGAGAACGCTGTTGCAGCCCACCTCTACGCAGTCGCCCAGCATTGCGCCTATCTTCTTTATACCCGTCTCTATGCGCTCGTCTCCGGACTTGATGACAACATTCGTCTTGTCAGACTTTACGTTTGAGGTGATGGAGCCTGCTCCCATATGCGACTTATAGCCGAGTATGCTGTCGCCCACATAGTTGTAGTGCGGAGTCTGCACATTGTCGAAAAGTATGACGTTTTTAAGCTCCACAGAGTTGCCGACAACGCAGTTTTCACCTACAAGAGCGCTTCCTCTGATGAATGCGCCGTGACGCACCTCAGTGCCTGCGCCGATAATACAGGGAGCTCCGAGATATGCGGTGGGGAAAACCTTTGCTGTCTTATGTACCCATACGTTTTCAGACGGATTATCGTACTCGTCAGGACTGAGAGTCTTGCCTAGTTCGATTATAAAGCTGCTTATACCCTTGAGAGCCTCCCAGGGATATGTGAATTTGCTTAAATAGTCCTTTGCGGCTGTGTGAGAAAGGTCATACAAGCCGGATATTGTGATATTGTTCATTTCCATTCCACTCCTGATATTCATTATATTGCACATATAATTATACTCTCTATGCAGCATATTGTCAAGAATCTGAGAGGTATTTATTTAAGTGTGAGCTGCTTGCTTTACATTTCATGAAAAGTATGGTAAAATATCATATATGCGGATACACCGCATAAAACACAGGAAGTGCATATAAAAAATGTTCAGAAATATTCTCAAAGCAAGAATACCCGTTATTCTGCTGCTTTTTCTGCTGGCAGTCATGCTGTCCCTTGTCTTTACTTCTTCTTTTAGGAAAAACACGGACGAAAAACGTCTTGCCGGCAGCTATACAGCAGCCGCTGTAAGTGATGCGGCTGATATCATCTGTGAGGAAGTTGCCTCATACAATGCTGAAACGACTTCAGCACAGACAACAACTACAACTTCTGCTGCCACATCTGCCACATCTGCCACAACTGCCGATGACGCTCTTGCTCCCGACAGATATGTCGGTACTTCACCGAACAGTGCCTTTTACCAGGAAAGGCTCTTTACAACGGGAGATTCCATTACCCTCGGTCTCAGATACTACGGTTTTATCCCACGTGAGCACTGTATCGCAGGAGATTCGGTCTCAATGTGGAATCTCGCACATTTTACCTTCACTATGGGCGATGAAGAACTGGAACTGGTTGACGCGGTCGCCTGCTCAAAGCCAAGACTGCTTTATATGTGGTTAGGCATGAACGACGTTAATCTCAATTCTCCGAAAAAATTCGTAAAGCGCTACCGAGAGGTCATTGATGAAATAAGAGAACGTGTTCCCGGTGTCATAATAATCGTTGCAGCAATAACGCCTGTAGGTTCAGGCTGCAGAGTGGTCAAAAACAGTATCATACGTGACTACAACGCCGCTCTCATAGAAATGGTCAAGCGGACAGACTCCCCGGATGTATACTTTTTCGACGCTTATTCCGTGATATGCGACGATAAGCTTGAGCTTACAAGCGGATACAGCTCCGGTGACGGAATACACCTTTATATCCCCTGCTATACGGATATAATGACCGCGCTTTTTGATTACCTTGATACGACCGATGTAAAAACAAAACTTGAAACCAACTGAAAAAAGCTGCCTTATGGCAGCTTTTTATCATGTATTCTTGTCTACCTCGTGGAACTTTTTGAGGTTGCCGATCTTCTCGTTTCTCTCGTCAAGCACCCTCTCAACGTCGGACCAGTCAAGTCCCTGATTTGCGCAGAGCACCATTACATGGTAAAGAAGATCGTTTATCTCGTTCATGAGCTCGTTGTTGTCACCGTTTTTCGCAGCGATGACAGTCTCTGTGGCTTCCTCGCCGACCTTCTTGCAGATCTTGTCAACGCCCTTTTCAAAAAGATAGCAGGTGTAGGAATTCTCAGCAGCTGTTCCGTTCTCGAACTGCTTCTTCCTTTCCTTGATAACTTCAAATATTTCCTGATATACTGTCATTATTCATTCTCCTCCGTATTGTATATTTCATTGAAAAAGCAGCTGTAGCTTCCTGTGTGACAGGCAACTCCCGTCTGCTCCACATTTACAAGCAGTGTGTCGTTGTCGCAGTCGCCGTATATTGATACGACCTTCTGAAGATGTCCGGAAGTCGCGCCCTTGTTCCAGTACTCCTGACGTGAACGGCTCCAGAACCATGTATAGCCTGTTTCAAGAGTTTTTTTCAGGCTCTCCCTGTTCATATACGCAAGCATAAGAACTGTTTTTGTATTGACCTCGTAGCATATCGCAGGGATAAGCTCTCCCTTTACGAAAAACCTGTCGAGGTCATTGATATCTATCTTTATCATAGCTACTCCTTTTCAAACAAATGATCTATCATACGCTCAGGACTGTCCATAAAGGCTTTCATCACGCTGTATGTTTCAGTGCTTTTGTACTCCGTAATGCTGATTCCGCTTTCGGTAAGCTCATATATCACCGCACCGGGATATGCAAGCACTATAGGCGAATGAGTTGCGATAATGAACTGGCTTCCCTGTTCCGCAAGCTCATTTATCCTTACAAGCAGCGACATCTGTCTTGAAGGCGAAAGTGCCGCCTCAGGCTCGTCAAGGATATACAGCCCCCGCCCCTTAAAGCGGTTCATAACAAGTGAGAAAAAGCTCTCGCCGTGGGACTGCTCGTGAAGCGATTTGCCGCCGTAAGCAGCAAGTATTTTGCCGCTTCCGCCATCGGCTTCTTCGATATAGCTCGCAGCATTATAGAAGCTCTCAGCCCTGAGAAAAAAGCCCGTTCTCGGTCGTTCTATGCCCCGCACGAGCTTTACGGCACTGTGGAGCGGCGAATGTGTCTCTCTTGTGGCAAAGGAAAAGTTCAGCGAGCCGCCTTCTGCGTTGAAGCCGTACTTCACAGCTATCGCTTCAAGCAGAGTGGATTTGCCCGTGCCGTTCTCGCCAACAAAATATGTAACAGGGCTTTCAAATTCAAGCTCTCCCGCCGCCGCAAGGCTTTTCACAGCAGGCAGTTTCGCAGCATATCCGAGCTCCGCTGTGAGCTTTTCAAGTTTTACGCTCCTTATATACATCAGCGAACGATTACGCCCTTGCCGCGGCAGTAGTCCTTTACCTGTCCCACCGTGAGCTCCTTGAAGTGGAAGAGCGAAGCCGCAAGTGCAGCGGTAGCTCCCGTCTTTTCAAACACCTCATAGAAATCGTTTATCTTTCCGGCACCGCCGCTTGCGATAACAGGTATTGAGCAGTTATCACACACCGCCTTCAGCATGGGGATATCAAAGCCTTCCTTGGTACCGTCTGCATCTATTGAGTTAAGGCATATCTCACCTGCTCCAAGCTTTTCTATAGTGTGTACCCAGTCGATAAGGTCTATGCCCATATTCTTTCTGCCGCCGTTTATATATACCGTCCACTTGTTGTCGGCTATCTTCTTCGCGTCTATGCCTACGCATATACACTGACTGCCGAATATATCAGCTCCGTCCTTTATGAGCTGAGGATTCTGTACAGCCTGAGAGTTTACGGAGACCTTGTCCGCACCTGCTCTCAGAGCCTCGCGGATATCGTCAACCGTCTTTATTCCGCCGCCTACTGTAAGCGGTACGAATACCTTTTTCGCTGTATCTCTTACAACGTCGAGGAAAACTCCGCGCCCCTCGAATGAAGCAATTATATCATAAAATACTATCTCGTCAGCGCCCTGTTTGTTGTACTCCTCAGCGCACTCAACAGGATCGCCTACGTCACGTACTCCTTCAAAATTCACACCCTTTACTACCTTTCCGTTTCTTACGTCAAGACAAGGGATTATTCTCTTCGCGAGCATTTTCTCACTTCCTTAAAAATTATTTCTTATTATCCTTACGAATATACATACTGCGACCCAAATGATCTCAGCTATGATTATATACTTTGTCGATTTTTTCAGCCTGACTTTGCTGTCAGCTGCCAGAAAAGCACCTACTATTATCAGTAATGGCAGCGCCTGAAATTCCCTTATGGGTAAACCAAACGTGAACATTCTCGTCTGATGTATAACACAGTGTGCCCATATGGTGTAGAACACTGCCCAGAACAGCTTCATAGCGTCAAGAGCTGCAATAAAAGTCATTCTGATGAACCTGTCATCTTCTTCGCTCAGCTTTTTTCCGATATTCTTGACTTTTTTTGCAGCAACACCTGCTAAAGTGAATATTCCCACAAGTCCGAAGCCTGCCATAAACGGGAAAAAAGCCAGCCATTTTGAAGCGTAAACATCAAATTCATTATCATCGCCGTAATGTATGCCTATCTGTTCGGGGAAATCCCTGTAAACCGCGATCATATACAAGAAATATACAGTCAGCATACCGAATGAAATGATATTTACGGCAGTATGAAGCTTTTTAAAAGCCCTTTCATTCATGTGAATACTCAATTGCTTCTTTAAGATCCAGTGTGCCCTTATATATGGACTTTCCGCAGATAGTACCGTAAAGTCCCATTTCCTTGCAGGCGATTATGTCGTCCATTGTGTGTACTCCGCCGCTTGCTACGATATTGGCTCTGCCCTCCGTAGCGTCAGCAAGCTTTTTGAGTTGTTCGCGGTTAACTCCCGAAAGAGTTCCGTCCTTGGAAATATCGGTGAATATAAAATATTTCACGCCTGCATCTATCATCTTATCTGCAAGGTCTATGTAATGTACATCAGAGCTTTCAAGCCAGCCCTCTGTAGCAACCATTTCGTGCATTGCGTCTATCCCAACGACTATCTTTTCGCTGCCGAACTTCTCAACAGCTTCGCAGACGAGCTTGGGATCTTTCAGTGCCACCGAGCCGAGGATAACCCTTGTGATGCCCATATCAAGATATTCCTGTATGGTCATTATACTGCGGATACCGCCGCCCAGCTCGACCTTTAAGTTGGTTTTTTCGGCAACATCTGTGTATATCTTTGTGTTGACAGGTCTGCCCTCCTTGGCACCGTCAAGGTCTACCATGTGTATCCACTCTGCTCCTGATTTCTCGAAGCTCTTTGCTGTTTCGAGGTAATCGGAAGCCACCTTTTCAACTGTTGAAAAGTCGCCCTTGAACAAGCGGACGCAGTTGCCGTCCTTTATATCTATTGCGGGGAAAATTATCATATTTTATTCTCCTTGGATAATTTTATTTCGTATCATTTCAGCGTATCCGGTCCATGCTGCAATAGCTTCAACAGTGCCGAAACGCCAGCAAGTATGATAATTTAAAGTATTATTATCACTTTTTTATACTGCTTTTTGTGTATCATTATTTTTCAGCTTATTATGCTGGCGGATATTGTACATTATCATACACAGTATCACTATCACGCATACCGCTGCGAATACACAAGCTACCAAAAACGTAAATCCATTGTCATATTCTTCACAGAAACACAGCCATGCCGATAATCCGCCGCATATCAGTGTGTTCAGAACTATGCAGATATTGTATATCTTCGGTCTGTATGTTTTTTTGAATATAAGCTTGTCTATGGTGTAAAATATTAGCTGTACTGTGATCGGGAATAATGCAAATAAAACAAAAGCGCCTAAAAATCGTGCAATAGTTATAATATAGTCCATTATTTAAGCTCCGCAAATCTTTTCAGTATTTTCAGTCCTGTCTCACCGCTCTTTTCGGGGTGGAACTGCGCTCCGTAGACGAATTTTCTGTCATAAACAAGCGCAGGAACTCTTCCGCCGTACTCCACATATGCTGCTATATTCTTATCCTCGCAGTGTGCCTTGTAGGAGTGAACGAAGTAAACGTACTCGTTATCGCCAACGTCTTTAAGTATGGGGCAGTCGTTGAGCTTTTCAAGCTTGTTCCAGCCCATGTGAGGAATTATGAGCTCAGGCTCTTCCATTTTGCGGACGCTTCCGCCGATAAGTCCGAGACCGTCACACTCCTCGAACTCATAGCCCTTGTCGAATATAAGCTGCATACCGAGGCAGATACCGAGGAAGGGCTTTTTTGCAGCCTCCTCCTTGATAGTGTCAACAAGTCCTGTGGCTTCAAGCTTTTTCATAGCCGCAGGGAAAGCGCCAACACCGGGAAGTATAACCGCATCGGCAGACTTTACTGACTCCTTGTCGCTGACAAGGCTGCTTTCAAATCCGAGGTAGTCAAGAGCGTTTTTCACGCTGAATATATTTCCTGCGCCGTAATCAATTATCGCGATCATCAGAGAACTCCTTTCGTGGACAGCGTAGAACCGTCCTTGTTCTCAGCAACGGCAGTTTTAAGCGCGTGAGCGACAGCCTTGTACACAGCCTCTGCCTTGTGGTGATCGTTGCTGCCATAAAGAAGATTGATATGCAGAGTCATTCCGGAATTGAAAGCAAAGGCACGGAAGAACTCCTCGGTCATGCAAAGATCGTATTCGCCGCAGCTCTGATTTGTAAATTCACAGTTGAAAACAAGGAAGGGTCTATTGCTCAGGTCAAGACTTGCCATTGCAAGAGACTCGTCCATAGGGATATAAGCCGTTCCGTAACGAACTATACCGGACTTTGCGCCGAGAGCTTTTCCCAGTGCCTGTCCGACAGCTATACCCGTATCCTCAATGGTGTGATGACAGTCAACGTGCAGATCGCCGCTTACCTTGACGCTCATACTTATACCGCTGTGTACGGAAAGAGCAGTCAGCATATGATCGAAAAAGCCTATTCCTGTGTCTATTTCAGCTTTTCCCTTATCATCAAGCTGTACCTTTACCTTAATCTGAGTTTCCTTTGTTACTCTTTCAATTTCAGCCTTTCGCATATTTACCCTCCTTTTACTTTGAACAATACTTTTCGAGCAATTCGATGAAGCGTGAATTTTCCGCTTCGCTTCCTGCAGTAACTCTTATATATCCATTGAATTTCCTTACCGCTATTGAATTGTCCAGCATGAACCTGTATATTTTCTCGAAATCGTCTGTTTTCACTAACACAAAGTTCGTGCACGGCTCATATATCTTCTCAAAGCAGTCGTACTTTTCGTTTATTGCAGATATATCCTTGAAGAGCTGCTTTGTGTTCCTGATAATGATGTCCCTGCACTCTCTGAGATACTTCTTTTCGCTGAGTATATCCGTAACAATGGTCTGAGCCACTGTATCGTTGTTGTAGGGTGACTTGGCAGCTCTTATTGCGTTGGTTATCGTTCTGTTCGCAATTGCAAATCCGAATCTTACAGCTGCAAGTCCTATCGCCTTTGAACAGGTCTTGAGAATGAGAAGATTATCATACTTGTCAACATCTGCAAGCAAAGACTGATCCCAGAAGTCCATATATGCCTCGTCAAGTATAACAAGACAGCCGTCAAGAGCTTCGATGATCTTCTTTACGGAAGCTCTGTCAAGTCCGAGAGAAGTTGGGTTGCAGGGGTTTGAGAAGATAAGTCCCTTTGCGCCGTTTTCCTTGCAGAAGGCTATGAGCTTATCCGGGTCTATAGTAAGGTCGGCTTCCTTCTGATAGGTCTTTACATTGACCTCGTAAAGCTGTGCATAGAACTCATACATGGAAAAGTCGTGAGATACATTTACTATCGTATCCCCTGCCTCAAAGAAGCAGCCCTCGATAATGCTGATAAGCTCGTCGGAGCCGTTGCCTGCGCTGATAAACTCCTCAGGTACATTATAAAGTTCGGAAAAAGCCTTTGTCGGAGCCTTTGCAAGACAGTCCGGATAACGGTTGAAGTCGATCCGCGATATGCTTCTGCCTATCTTTTCCTTTAAGCTGTCAGAGAGATTGAAGCAGCTCTCGTTTGCGTCAAGTCTGATATCATAGTGACCTGTTATCGGGTCGTAGGGCACTAAATTTATCAGCTTCTTATTAAGTCTGTAACTCATATTCTATCCTTTCTTAAAACACCTATAGGGCAGCTCTTTTTCAAGCCGCCCCATTGCGTGATTCAGTCTTCAAATCTGACCTTTATGGCATTTGCGTGAGCTGTAAGTCCCTCGCGCTCTGCGATAAGGACGATATCGTCCTTTGCCTGCCTGAGAGCTTCCTCGGTGTAGTAGGTATAAGCTGTACGCTTTGTGAAGCTTGCTACGCCGAGAGGCGAGAAGAAACGGGCAGTACCGCTTGTAGGCAGGACATGGTTGGGTCCTGCGTAGTAGTCACCGAGAGGCTCCGAAGCGTAATTTCCAAGGAAAATGGAGCCTGCATTGTCAAGGCTTCCGAGGAGCTCGAAGGGATTCTCCATGAGCACTTCAAGGTGCTCAGGAGCTATCTCGTTTGCAAGCTCGACGCATTTTTCACGGCTGTCTGCAATGATTATTGCGCCGTAGTCCTCAAGGGACTTGGTGATGATATCCTTCCTTGAAAGATATTCCTTCTGACGCTCTATCTCCTTTATAGTGCCGTCTGCAAGCTTCTCGCTTGTAGTTACCATTATAGCCGAGGCAAGCACGTCATGCTCTGCCTGTGACATAAGGTCGGCTGCCGCGAACCTGGGGTCTGCGGTATCGTCAGCGATAACAAGTATCTCACTGGGGCCTGCTATCATATCTATGTCAACAACACCGTAAAGCAGCTTCTTTGCAGTAGCTACATATATATTTCCGGGACCTACTATCTTGTCGCACTTTGGTATCTCCTCAGTACCGTAAGCAAGAGCTGCGATAGCCTGTGCGCCGCCTGAAAGGAATACTCTGTCAACTCCGCAGATAGCAGCCGCAACAAGAATATCCTTATTGGGAGTACCGTCCTTCAGAGGAGGAGTTACCATGATTATCTCCTCTACGCCTGCTATTTTGGCAGGTATAGCGTTCATGAGAACACTTGAAGGATAAGCTGCTGTACCACCGGGCACATAGAGTCCTACCCTGTGGAGACCGCGGATACGCTGTCCCATGATAACGCCGTTTTTCTTCGCAGAGATAAAGCTCTGCTCCACCTGTCTGTTGTGGAAGTCAGCTATATTCTCCTGAGCATTGAGAAGTGCGTCAACGAAGTCCTGGTCTGCCTCTGTGAGTGCGTCATTGATCACTTCACGTGGAACTTCGTAATACTCCGGCAGATTTCCGTCGAATTTCAGCGTGTAGTTCTTAACGGCTTCATCGCCGTTGTTCTTTACATTTTCTATTATCTCCGATACGACCTCTGTGACCTTTTTACCGGTCTCGCCGCTCCTCTTTTTCAGGTCATTGAGAAAAGCGACCTCGTCCGTACCGTTTGCGAATATTTTCTTCATCAAAGATTCTCCTCTATAAGTGTGATAAGCCTGTCAATCTCGGCGTGCCTCATTTTCAGACTTACTGTATTTGCTATAAGTCTTGCGGAAACAGGTGCTACATCTTCAATTACCTCAAGTCCGTTCTCTCTGAGAGTAGTACCTGTCTCAACGATATCAACGATACCGTCGGCAAGTTCAAGAAGAGGAGCAAGCTCAACAGAGCCTTCTATCTTGATTATCTCGGTGTCCATGCCCTTTTTCTCAAAGAACTTTCTTGCAACATTAGGATACTTTGTAGCTATTGTCTTTATACCGTAGCCGCTGTAGAAGTCATAGCCCTTCTTTGCCGCAAGAGCAAATTTGCATTTTCCGAAGCCGAGATCAACAAGCTCGTAGAACTTTCCTCTCATTTCCATTATGGTGTCCTTGCCAACAACGCCCATATCGCAGACGCCGTGCTCGACGTAGGTTATAACGTCGTTTGCCTTTGCCAGCACTACTTCAAGATTCGCATCAGGTACAGGAAGTATGAGCTTTCTGCCCTTTTCACGTACTGATGTACAGTCGAAGCCAAGCTTTTCAAGAAGCTCTATTGTATCCTTTTCAAGTCTGCCCTTTGTAAGAGCCATTCTTATAGGCTTGTTCATATTCAGACCTCCTTGCTGTCGCCGTCGATGACTACGACCTTTGCTATCTTTCTTTCAATAGCATATTCACGAACGCTCTCAATGTCATCGAACAGCGCGTTCTCTACAATGAGTCCCTGCTCCCGGAGCTCACGTGCAGCCTTTATAGCTGCAACCTCGCAGCCAGCCTCGGCAAAGACGATAACGTCCGGTTTGAGCTCGGCAGGAAGAACATCGCTCTTCTCCATGAGCTTGGCAACCGCATTTATATTTACAGCGAAACCAACAGCAGGTACATCATATCCGAACTCCGATATGAGCTTGTCATACCTTCCGCCGGAGAGCACCTCTTCGCCGTGCCCCTGCAAATAACCCTTTATAATAAGACCTGTATAGTAATCGGTCTTGTTTACCAGTCCGAGGTCAACAGTTATCGAACCGTCTCCTTCACAAAGCTCGGAAGCGTCTGTATATATATCTCTCAGTTCGTCAAGGATACGCTTGATATTATCGTCAGGCATGAGCTCCTCAGCCTTATCAAATACCTCTTCCCCTCCGAAAAGCGCGGGAAGCTTTTTAAGCGCATTGGTAACAGGAGAATTTCCGAAGCTGTCAAGCATATCATTAAGTGCGGGGAAATTCTTGTTCTCAATGAGTTTTCTGATGCTCTCCTTGTCATGCTCTGAGGCGTCCAGCCTGCCGACAAGCTCCTTGAAAATACCGATATGTCCAAGTTCAAGGGAGAATTCCATGCCGAAGGAATTGAGTGAATCAACTGCCGTTGATATTACTTCAAGATCCGCCATTTTCAGCTGCGAACCTATAAGCTCTATACCTGCCTGCACTACCTCGTCGCTCCTGCCCTTCAGTGAGGGTTCCGTGGTATATACTGCCTGCGCATAGCACAGCTTCAGCGGAAGATCCGCGTCCCTCAGACGGGTGGCAACTATACGTGCGATAGGCATTGTAGTGTCCGGACGCATTACAAGGAGCCTTCCCTTGCTGTCTGTGAGCTTGTACAGGTTCTCCTGCGGAAAATAGCGCGAGTTAAGGTTGAATACGTCATAGAATTCAAGACCGGGAGTGATAGTCTCATTGTATCCGCGGCTCTTGAAAAGATTCATAAGTGTATTCTCTATATTTCTTCTTATGATGCACTCACCGAAAAGCAGGTCCTTTGTACCCTCAGGAGTGATAAGATCATAGTTTTTCATAAAATACCTCCTCTTCAAATCACTTTAGTCTGCTAACATGATAATATGATAGCATATTACTAAAAGAAAGTCAAGTTAAAAAAATGACATCTGTGTCGATTCGGGTAAATCACCAAAGGCTCCTATACTTTTCAACATATCAATTGTTGTTTTTGACGCTCCGCTTTCGGTCTGGAACTCTTCTACAGACATAAAGCCGCCCTTCTGAACAGCCTCGTATATCCCCTTTGCTGCGCTGTCTCCGACGCCGCTCATCGCCGAGAAAGGTATTCTCAGCTTTCCGTCCTCAACAAGATAGTCAGTGGCGTGAGACTTGAAAAGATCTATCGGCAGAAACTCGTAGCCTCTCGACATCATCTCGTTTGTAATGAGAAGTATATCGTACAGAGCACTGTCCTTGTTGGTCCTGTCGTTACCGAGAGCCTTGATCTCTTCTATCTTTGCCCTTACAGCTGATCTGCCCTTTATGGCGAGCTCCGCGTCGAAGTCTTCACCGCGGACTGAGAAATAGGTCGCGTAATATTCCAGCGGCATTCTGAGCTTGAACCAGCCCAGCTTTATGGCTGCGATAACGTAAGCTGCTGCGTGAGCCTTAGGGAACATATACTTTATTTTAAGGCAGCTCTCTATGTACCACTCAGGAACATTATGATCCCGGAGCATCTGGATTATCTCCGGCGTGAACTGCTTGGGAGCCTTGCCCTTACGTGTCCACTCCATTATCTGGAACGCCATCTTAGGCTCGACACCCTTGTATAAAAGATATGTCATGATAGAGTCACGGGTACCGATAACGTCAGAAATCGTACATACGCCGTTATCTATAAGATCCTTCGCGTTTCCCAGCCATACGTCCGTACCGTGTGAAAGTCCCGATATCTGTAAGAAGTCGCTGAACTTCGTTGGCTTCGCGTCAAGGAGCATCTGTATCGTGAAGCCGGTGCCCATTTCAGGTATGCCGAGGCTTCCGGTCTTGCAGTAGATATCCTCAGGTGTAACTCCCAGCACGTCGCAGTTGGTACACATACGTATGACATCAGGATCCGAAGTCGGAACGTCCTTTATCTTAATACCGGTAAGGTCTTCAAGATGCTTGTAGAGAGTGGGAACAACGTGTCCGAGCTCATCAAGCTTGAGTATGGTATCATGCAGGGAGTTGAATGTGAAGTGAGTGGTGATTATCTCGGAATCGGCAGTATCAGCAGGATGCTGAACCGGAGTGAAGTCGTATACATCATAATCCGACGGCACAACGACCATTCCGCCAGGGTGCTGACCCGTTGTCCTCTTGATGCCGGTACAGCCGATAGCAAGTCTGCTCAGCTCCGCATTATTGAGGGTTATACCGTTCTCCTCACAGTATTTCTTGACATAGCCGTATGCTGTCTTTTCGGCTACAACGGATATGGTCCCTGCCTTGAACACGTTGGACTTTCCGAAGAGCTTTTCCGTATAGCGATGAGCCCAGAACTGATATTCATCGGAAAAGTTCAGGTCGATATCAGGCGCTTTATCGCCGTCGAAGCCAAGGAAGGTCTCGAATGGGATATCGTGACCGTCACGGTTCATATCCGTTCCGCAGTCGGGACACTTCTTCGGGGGCAAGTCAAATCCGGAGCCGTAAACACCGTCGAGAAGGAACTCGCTGTGCTTGCAGTTGGGACACACATAGTGGGGCGGAAGCGGATTTACTTCCGAAATTCCAGCCATTGAAGCTACGAACGACGAACCGACGGAACCACGGGAGCCTACAAGATAACCATTCTCAACCGAGTTCCATACGAGCTTCTGCGCGATGATATAAAGCACTGAGAAGCCGTGCTTTATAATTGAAGAAAGCTCACGGTCAAGACGCTTGTCAACAAGCTCCGGAAGAGGATCACCGTATATCTCATGTGCTTTGTCATGGGTTATCCTGACAAGCTCTTCCTCTGCGCCCTCGATAGTCGGTGTAAAGGTACCCTTTGGTATCGGACGCACCTTTTCTATCTGGTCTGCTATATCATTTGTATTTTTGATAACGACTTCCCTTGCCTTGTCCTCGCCGAGATACTCAAACTCCGCCATCATTTCCTCTGTAGTCCTCAGATAGAGGGGAGCCTGCTCCTCAGCATCATTGAAGCCCATGCTCGCAAGTATTATCTTGCGGTATATCGCGTCCTTCTGGTCTATAAAATGTACGTCACAGGTAGCGCAGGTGGGTATGCCGAGCCTGTCGCCCAGAGCGACCACCTCACGGTTGAAGTCGCGGAGCTCATCGTCGTCACGGGCAACGCCCTTTCTCACCATGAACCTGTTGTTGCATATGGGCTGTATCTCAAGGTAATCGTAGAACCTCGCAAGATTGTCGATATAGTCCTGATCGCGCATATCCAGTATCGCCTGGAACAGTTCTCCTGATTCGCAGGCGCTTCCGAATATAAGTCCCTCGCGGTGCTCTATAAGACGCGACTTGGGGATAAGCGGTCTTTTATAGAAAAATTCAAGGTTACTCAGTGAAACGAGCCTGTAGAGATTCTTCAGTCCAGCCTGATTGCGGACAAGAATGATATGGTGATAGCTTTTCAGCTTCTTTGTCTCTATCTCATCAACAAGCACATTGAGCTGCTGTACAGACTTAAAGCCGCGGTCAGTCCTAAGCCTTCCAACAAGAGCTATATATATCTTCGCAAGCATGAGCGCGTCATCGGAAGCACGGTGATGATCGAACTTTCCGAGCTTCAGCTGTTTTGCCACAAGATTCAGCTTGTGACGTCCCATTTCCGGGAGCATGGACTGACACATAACAAGGGTGTCAACCCATGTATACTCAAAAATCATGCCCTGACGCTTCAGCGCCTGATTTATCATTGTTGTATCATATCTTGCATTATGTGCCACGAGAACAGGCTTGTCCCCGCAGAACTCCATGAACATCTTCAGAGCTTCTCCTTCATCCGGTGCATTGGCTACATCGGCGTCGCTTATGCCTGTCAGCTCCGTAATATGTTCGGGAATATGGAAGCCGGGATTTACCTTGGTGTTGAAATCGTCAACTACCTGCATATTTTTCAGCTTGACAGCACCTATCTCCGTAAGGCGGTCATTTCTGAAACTCAGACCTGTGGTCTCAACGTCGAAAATGATTATCTCATTATCGAAGGAACGGTCATCATCGCCGTATACGACCATATCACGTTCTATATCATTTACCACATATGCTTCCATGCCGTATATGACCTTAAAATCCTTCGGCATATTATACATACAGTCAGGGAATGCCTGAACATTACCGTGGTCTGTTATAGCCATTGCCTGATGTCCCCATGCTGCCGCTCTGCTTATAAGAGTAACGGGATCGGTAACAGCGTCCATAGCTGACATATTGCTGTGGCAGTGGAGCTCCACACGCTTTTCGGGATAATTGTCAGTTTTCGGTATGCGCTTTACTTTTATAAGGGAATTTACGGATATAACGATATCTCTTGCAAAGGAGTCATAGTCCAGCTTTCCCGCTACCAGCAGGGCTGCACCGCTCTTTATGGAGCCCAGCTTCAGCTCCTCAACCTCTTCGTTCTTTGCGAATATCTTTAGCTTCAGCGAACCGCTGTAATCGGTTATATCATAGGTAACTACCGTCTTTTCCCCACGGACTTCCTTCATTTCCGAAGCAAAAACGTCTCCGACAACGACTACCCTTTCTCCGAGATGCTGTACCGCCTCACAGATCGGTATGGGCTTTTCGCGTATAGCCTTTCCCTTTACTATCTCAGCGGATTCCGCGTCAAAATCCTTGTTAAGTGCGCCGATATCTATAGTTACTGTCGGTATCACCGACTTTGCCTCCTCGGCTCTTATCTCCTCCGCTGATTTCTCAGGTGCGAGCTGGGCGCTGTAGTCAGGCATATCCGCTTCGATGCGCTCTATCATCTCGTCGAACTGTTCCCTGCTAACGGAGCTGTCTCCTTCGAGGAAAACCTTTATACGTACTCCGAACTGGTTGTATATCAGCTGTGAAAAATAACGGCAGAAGCTATACCTGTCAAGTATCTCCCTTCCGCCGTGAACTATCCTTATGCGCAGCTCGTTTTCAGCAAGGGAAACGTCTGCGTCGTCAAGGAAGCCGTTGACTACAGGTATATCACGCTTCAGGAGCTTCAGCAGTTCGGGATAGCAATCAATTCCGAACTTTCCGGAAGGATAGCGGCAGGCAAGTCTCACCTGCTCCACCTTTATGGCAGCCTCCACCGCTTTTTCAAAAGCAATGATATCATCGCTTGGAACAAGCTCCTCAAAATGCGCATGAAAGCGGATATTTTCAAGATTTTCGCTGTAAGTCAGCTTGAATATCTCACCGCCGAGTACGCTCTCTGGCAGCTCCAAGGAATAATCCTTCAAGAATTCGGAAATTTTAACCTGCATTTTACGACTCCCTGTTTACTAATAACTTATCATCAAATGCTCTGTCAGAGCCTTTCTATCTCAGCAAGAAGCTCCGGAACAATATCCGCTTCGCTCACCTTTCTCTGAGTACCGTCCTTTTTGAAGATAACCGCACATCCGTCACCGCCGGCTATACCTACGTCAGCTTCACGGGCTTCTCCCGGACCGTTTACTATACATCCCATGACAGCGACAGTTATATCCTTGTCCATGTCCTTTACGGCTTCCTCAACCATTTTTGCAGCCTTTACAAGATCTATCCTTGTTCTGCCGCAGGTGGGACATGAGACCAGTCTTACACCGCCGCGCTTTCCGATACTTTTGAGTATATCCTTAGCGGCTTCTATCTCACGTACCGGGTCATCTGTAAGGGATACGCGGATAGTCTCGCCTATACCATCGCATAGCAGCGAACCGATACCGACCGCAGACTTGATAAGTCCCATGCGCTCTGTACCTGCTTCGGTAACTCCGAGATGAAGAGGATAATCACATTTTTCAGCTGCAAGCCTGTATGAAGCTATCATTCTCTGTACGTCAGAGGACTTTATGGATATAACTATATCATTGAAGTCGAAATGCTCAAGCATAGCCGCGTGAGTAAGAGCGCTCTCAACAAGGGCTTCCGGTGTGGGAGAACCATATTTTGCAAGTATCTCCTTTTCGAGCGAGCCCGAATTAACGCCGATACGGATAGGTATATTCCTTGAACGGCAGGCATCAACCACTGCTTTTACCCTGTCCATTCCTCCGATATTTCCCGGATTGATACGTATCTTGTCAACACCTGCCGCGGCAGCTTCAAGAGCGAGCCTGTAATCAAAGTGTATATCTGCTACCAGCGGTATACTTACTGCTTCCTTGATGGCAGGTATGAGTGCAACAGCTTCCTTGTTCGGGATAGCCGCACGGATTATCTCACAGCCTGCCTTTTCAAGACTGACTGCCTGTTTTACGCTGCCGGCGATGTCGTCCGAACGAATATTCAGCATCGACTGTATATATATATGCTTTCCGTCGAGGACGCAGTCCCCTACCTTTACAGGTCTAACATTTCTCATAGCTTTTCTCCTATCATCATTTTTTGAACTGTCACCGCTGACAGATCATATCAGAGAGTAATGCTGATACCGTCATCTGACACGACTGTTTCCGGAAATATCTCCCTGAGTTCATCTTCGTACACATGAGGCTCCTTTTCAGCAGGACTGTAATGAGTGAGCCACAGCTTTTTTGCGTCTGCCAGCTTTGCTATATTGCAGGCGTCCTGCATGAGCATATGGCATTTTTCGTTCATTGAAGCCTTTTTGTCCGACAGTCCGTACATTCCCTCACATACGAACAGATCCGCGTCCATCGCAAAGAGCTCAAGCTCCGGAACAGGAAGCGTATCCGTAACATAGGTGATTTTCAGAGGCGGTTTCTTTTCACCGGTAACAGCTTCCGGAGGTATCCTCAGACCGCCCTCAAGAGTGACTGTCTCGCCGTTATGCAGCCTTTTCCAGAACTCTACAGGTATATTCATCGCCTTCGCATTCTGAGGCAGGAATACAGGCTTTTTCCTCAGGACAAGACTGTAGCCGAGACAGCTTACCCTGTGTGAAAGGGGCATTGTCTTTACAGTGAGCATTGGGTCTATCATATCAGCTGTAAACTCAGATTGCCTGTCATCGGAAAGCGCTCTGAGCTTTACCTCATAAGGCAGACCTCCGCATACGCTCATAAGATTTTCAATAACTGGTATGCAGCTTTCCGGAGCCGCTATCTCTAACGGTGCCGTCCTTGAACTGTTGCCGGCGGAGAGGAGCAGTCCCGGAAGTCCCGTAACATGATCCGCGTGGCAGTGAGTTATAAGTATGAGCTCTATCCTGCTCATTTTCAATCCGTGTTTCGCAACGGCGACCTGTGTTCCCTCGCCGCAGTCGATAAGAACCGCCTTGCCGTTATACTCGGCATATAAGCTTGTGAGAAAACGGTCAGGCAGGGGAAGCATACCTCCCGTACCGAGAAGACATATTTCTGCCATTTTATCCTCCCGTGACCAGTTTTACGATGTCGTTATAGGTTGCGAATATCATTATTCCGAACAGAAGGACCATTCCTGCAAGATGTACATAGCCTTCATGCTCAGGCTTGACAGGCTTGCGGCGGACAAGCTCTATCAGACAGAACATCAGTCTGCCGCCGTCAAGTCCAGGTATCGGGAGCAGATTGAATATTCCTACATTTATGGTTATCAGAGCCATTAAGTAAAGGATATTTTCTATTGCCTCGCTGACGCTGCGGCTCTGCTCGGCTGTCTCGCTTATAACACTTACAACCCCGACAGGTCCGGAAACATCGTCCTTTTTCATCTTTCCCGTAAACAGCTGTTTAAGCGAGAGCCCTATAACATGGGACATGGTCATGAATCTCTCTCCGGAACCTTTTATTACTGTCAGAGGATTCTTTTTATTTCCGTAAATGCAGAAATCGACTAAACCGCCATCAGCAGTATTCTTGAAAACAACATTTTCAAGTCTGACCTTTTCACCATTTCTCTTTACGACAACAGTATGAGCTTCATCAGAATTTATGGTATTGAAGATATATACAAGATCAAGATCACTGAACACTTTTGTATCGTCAACGGATAAGAACCTGTCATCGATCTGCAGACCGGTTTCATGGCTCATTGAAACATAGCTTATGCTCTGATCCTCATTGCGCATCTTGGAAAAATCCCTTACAACAGTTGTCGGGACGTTCTTTTCAAACGCGCAGACCATTACAACGAGCGCGATAAATCCGAGAACAAAATTCATAAGCGCTCCGGCAACGAGAACTATCATGCGCTTCCACAGCCTGGCGTTGCGGAAGCTTCTGGGATCGTTATTTGTGGAATCCTCTCCCTCCATTGCGCAGTAACCGCCTATAGGCAAAGCTCTCAGTGAGTACTTAGTCTCGCCCTTCTTCTTCTGAAGCAGCTTAGGTCCCATACCGACTGAAAACTCAAGCACCTTTATGCCGCTGAGCTTTGCACAGATAAAATGTCCGAACTCATGGACCGTAACGATAAGCCCGAAAACAATGATCGCAATTATAACACCCATTTAGTATTATCCTTTCTGAATTTATGCCTGTTCCGCAGGAATACGCTCTCTTACATAAGCTCTTGCAGCTCTGTCAGCTTTCATTACATCATCATAGCTGCTGATATCCGACTGACCGAAATGGTCAAGAACAGATGCGACAGTCTCGCCGATGTCAATGAATCTTATCTCGTCATGCAGAAAAGCACGTACTGCTTCTTCATTTGCTGAATTTACCAGGCATGGATAAGCTCCTCCGCGCTTTATGGCTTCGATAGCCGCGGACAGACACTTAAAGGTAGCATAGTCCGGCTTCTCAAAGGTAAGCTTTCCGTAATCCGTAAGAGAGAGCCTTCCCGTGGGACAGCTCATGCGGTCCGGGTAAAGCAGGGCATACTGTATCGGTATCTTCATATCCGGAATGCCCATCTGAGCGATGACCGAGTAGTCGTTGTACTCCACAGCCGAGTGTACCACGCTCTGACGGTGGACGACTATCTCTATCTGATCGGGAGTAAGATCGAAAAGCCATTTGGCTTCTATGAATTCAAGTCCCTTGTTCATAAGCGTAGCGGAATCAATGGTTATTTTATTGCCCATATCCCAGTTGGGGTGGTGGAGAGCCTGTTCCTTTGTGACATTTCTCAGCTCCTCATAGCTCCTGCCGAAGAAGGGACCTCCTGAGGCTGTAAGGATAATCTTGCTCAGCTGCTCGCGCTTGTTGCCCTGCAGACACTGAAATATAGCTGAATGCTCGCTGTCAACGGGATATATCTTCACGCCCTTTTCTGCAGCCGCGCTCATTACAAGCTCTCCGCCTGCCACAAGAGTCTCCTTGTTTGCAAGGGCAATATCCTTTCCCGCGTCGATCGCAGTAAGCGTAGGAAGCAGTCCCACCATTCCGACTACCGAATTGAGTATGATATCCGCTTCTTCAAGGGAAGCCAGCCTGCACAGTCCCTCCATGCCGGAATACAGCTTCACATCAAGGTCGGCAATACGCCTTTTCAGCTCACCGTACTTCTCTTCGTTGTAAATGCAGGCATAAGCAGGACGGAACTTTCTTATCTGCTGCTCAAGAGCCTCAATGCTGCTGTGTGCCGCAAGAGCCGTCACCTTCAGTCCGTGCTTTTCACATACCTCCAGCGACTGCGTTCCTATAGAGCCTGTGGAGCCAAGTATAGACACCGTTTTATTCATTATGATTTCCCCTTTTCGCGGAAATATCTTCCGGATTAATATTATGAAAAAGTCCTTTATAAAATGCGAAAGGGACTATCCGTGAATAGTCCGTTTCAGAAATATCACTGTACGCCGAATAAGGCGATAAATGCATAAAAAGTAGGCAGCACGAAAAGAACGCTGTCAAAGCGATCCATAAGTCCGCCGTGTCCCGGCATTATCTTTCCGTAGTCCTTGAAGCCTATCTGACGCTTCACCATGGAAGCCGAAAGGTCGCCTACAGTACCGATGACTGCACATACCGCACCTGTGACGAATGCTATTGCGGCTCTTTTTGCTGTAAAGCCATAATAGATTGAAAATGCAGCAGCATATACTACAGCAGTAGTGACGATACCTCCCACAAGTCCCTCGATAGTTTTCTTGGGGCTTATCTCAGGACAGAGCTTATGCTTTCCCATTGCTACCCCCGTGAAATATGCTCCCGTATCCGCTATCCATGCGCCGCAGAGTCCCATAATAAGCAGGAACAGTCCGCTTTCCGAGTCAAAGTTCTCTATACGCAGCATAGTTGTCATAGCCTGAGGCACAAGTATCATCACCGCAAGTACGAAAAATACCTGCTCATAGCGTATCTCCTTATGCTTTTTCAGCCATGTAACAAAGATAATAAATGCTGCCAGCAGAACGAGCACGAACTGAAAGATGTGATTTATCTCAGCGACCTTTGCCGAGTAAAACTCAGGGTCACCCTGTATGCCGGCTTCAGTTATATCACATATCACTGAACCGACATGGCTCATATAATAAATGCTAGGGACAGAAACTCCTGCGACTTCTGCTGCTAAAAATATCGGGATACACTTGTGGAGCTTCACTGCGCGTAAAAGTTCAAAGAGCATTACCGCTATGATAGCTGCAACTGCTAAAGGAAGAACTATAGTATCATGGAAGAAGAGTATTACACCAAGCAGTACAACGCCCACTGCTCCCGAAATGATACGTGTAAGCATCAGACACCTCCGAAGCGTCGGTTTCTGCCGGCATAGTCGATAAGCGCCTTGTCAAGCTCGGCAGGAGTGAAGTCAGGCCAGAGCACGTCAGTGAAGTAGTACTCAGCGTAAGCGCACTGCCATATAAGATAATTTGAAAGTCTCAGCTCACCGCTGGGACGTATAAGAAGGTCAACGTCGGGAAGACCTGCGGTATACAGATTATCCGCAACAGCCTGTTCGTTTATGTCCTCAGGGCGTATCTCACCGTTAACAGCCTTCTGCGCAAGTATCCTTGCGGCATGGGCGATCTCGTCACGTCCGCCGTAGTTTACAGCCATCATGAGGTTCATCTCAGTATAATGAGCCGTATCCTCCTCCAAGCGTATCATCTTTTCCTGCAGATCCTCGTCAAAGGCGCTCTTGTCGCCGAGGAATATCATACGGGTATTCTCGCTGAGGAAGTTTCTTACGTCAACTATATAATCACGGAAAAGCTCCATGATAGTATTAACTTCATCTGAGGGGCGCTGCCAGTTCTCTGTAGAAAAAGCGTAGAAGCTGATATTTTTCAGTCCGATGTCCTTGCAGTAACGTACTATCTTCTTGAACTGCTTCGCACCCTCACGGTGTCCGAAGGAACGTGGCAGACCGCGCTTCTTTGCCCATCTGCCGTTTCCGTCCATGATAAAGCCTACGTGCTCTGGAAGCTTCTCTGGCAGCGTAAGCTCGGTTTTTTCCTTTTTTCCGAATAATGCCATATTTCACCAATTATACAGTCATGATCTCTTTTTCTTTGTCTGCGACCATTTTGTCGATATCGTCGCACATCTTGTCTGTGAGATCCTGTACCTTCTTCTCGCAGTCCTTGAGGTCGTCCTCAGTGATCTCCGAGTTCTTCTTCATAGCCTTGTACTTTTCCATAGTATCGCGTCTTATGGAACGTACTGTCACCTTACACTCCTCACCGTACTTCTTAATGTTCTTGCAGAGCTCCTTACGGCGGTCCTCAGTGAGCTGAGGGAATGCGAGTCGGATAACATTTCCGTCGTTTACAGGCTGGATACCGATATCAGAAGCCTGTATAGCCTTCTCGATGAGCTTCAGTGTAGACTTGTCCCATGGCTGGATAACAAGGATTCTCGCCTCTGATACTGATACTGCTGCCATCTGATTAACGGGTGTAGGTGCTCCGTAGTAATCTACCATTACTTTGTCAAGAACACCGGGATTCGCTCTTCCTGCACGGATAGAAGCAAACTCATTTCCGAGAGCGTTAAGACTTTTGTTCATCTTTTCCTTAGCGAGATTAAGCTGTTCTTTCATAGTGTTTCATTCCTTTCGTTATTCACTGACAACAGTACCTATATTTCCGCCCATTATAGCGTCATAGATATTATCGGGACGGCTGAGATCAAATACCAGCATCTTCATGTGATTGTCACGGCACATTGCGGCAGCTGTGCTGTCCATTACGCCGAGATCCTGTCCGATGACCTGTGTGAAAGTGAGTGTATCGTACTTCTTTGCGTCGTCATACTTGTGTGGGTCCTTATCATATACACCGTCGACCAGCGTAGCCTTGAGAAGAATATCTGCCTGTATCTCCATTGCACGGAGAGCAGCTGCAGTATCGGTTGAGAAGAACGGATTTCCTGTTCCGCAGCCGAATATAACTATCCTGCCCTTATTGAGATGCCTTACGGCTCTGTTGCGGATATAGGGCTCTGCTATCGCAGCCATCTGAAGAGCTGTCTGTACGCGGACAGTGCAGCCGAGAGATTCAAGAACATCAGCAAGAGCGAGTGCATTCATTGTTGTGGCAAGCATTCCGATGTGGTCTGCGCGGGTCCTGTCCATAGCACCGCTTGAACGGCCTCTCCAGAAGTTTCCGCCGCCGACAACTACCGCTACCTGTGCGCCTGCGTCCGAGCATTTTTTTATGCTTTTGCAGATATCTGTCACAACGTCATAGTTGAGACCTGTTTTGTTGTCACCTGCCAGAGCTTCGCCGCTGACCTTTAATAATACTCTTTTATACTTTGGTTCCATATAAGCACCTCACAAAAAAATTATCCATAGTTTATTTTACACTAATTTCAATGATATGTAAAGTATATTTTCCGAAAATCCCGAAAAAATTTACACGAATTTTGCTTTTTTATCCTGTTTGTCATTTACCTAATAAATGTCAACACAAGTCATCAGCACATTTAACAAAAATGTTGAAAATTTATTGTAACGGTTCTCCTTTCATTTTTCTTGACATCTCCTCCCCATCGTGGTATAATATAAAAGCTGATTAATTCGGCAGTAAAAATGGAGAGGTATCGAAGCGGTCATAACGAGGCGGTCTTGAAAACCGTTTGACTTAACGGTCACGTGGGTTCGAATCCCACCCTCTCCGCCAATTTTTTTATCGGTGGGCTTTCTCGCTCGTCGGTTTGCGGATTTACCCAAGTGGTGAAGGGGCTCCCCTGCTAAGGGAGTAGGTCGGGAAACCGGCGCGAGAGTTCAAATCTCTCAATCCGCGCCAAATAGCTAAACACCTCGTAGAATCGGACTTTTCTGCGAGGTGTTTTTTTATCGCTGTTTTTTCGGGTTTACTGTTTTAGAAAATTTTGCTGTATTACAGTACCGGTTACAGCATATCGTATATATCATTAATTTGCCATTTATCACATAAAACAAGTATAATTATTACCGTCAGCGTGCTATAATTTTTCCACAGGAGGCGAAATGACATGAAAAAAATAAAGGGTTTCCACAAGGGCGTGAATTTTGGCGGCTGGCTCTCACAGTGCAGCTACGAAAAGGAGCACCTTGACACCTTCATTACAGAAAACGATTTCAGGATCGCTGCTTCATGGGGCGTTGACCATGTCCGCGTTCCATTTGACTATAATATAATCGAAAATACAGACGGCTCATTCAGTGAAGAGGGCTTTTCATACCTTGATAATGCGATCAGCGCTTCCCGGAAGAATGGGCTTAATATTATCCTCGACCTTCATAAGACCGCCGGTTTTTCATTCGACTACTACGCCGAGAATGAAAGCGGTTTCTTCGACAGCGCCGATTACCAGGAACGGTTCTACAGGCTATGGGAGGAAATTGCACGACGCTACGGCACCATGACGCCGAATGTCGCTTTTGAGCTTCTCAATGAGGTAACAGACGCCGAATTTATTGATGCGTGGAACAGGATCGCAAAAGAGTGTATTCGCAGAATAAGAAAAATCGCTCCTGATATTCTCATTCTTGTGGGGAGCTACCATAACAACAGTGCCGATACTGTTCAGTTCCTTGACGAACCATTTGACAGAAACGTCATATATAATATGCACTGCTATGAACCTCTGAAGTTCACCCATCAGGGCGCTTACTGGACTACAGCCATCGTCCCTGAGGAACGTATACCTTTCGAGGAAAGCGTTACTTCCTCGGAGTATTTTGAAAAGCTTTTCTCTACAGCAATCGCCAAGGCGGAGCAGTTCGGCAGCAGCCTTTACTGCGGCGAATATGGCTGCATAGATGTCGTTACCCCTGTTGATACATTAAAATGGTACAGGACCATAAACTCGGTTTTTGAAAAGCACGGCATCGGCAGAGCCGCATGGAACTACAAGGCTATGGACTTCGGTCTGTCTGATACGAGACTTGACAGTGTACGCCCGGAACTTCTCAAATTACTGTAAAAATAACACTCCGCATAAGCCTTGTACTCATATAATAATTAAGCCCCGAGACAAATCCCGGGGCTTGTTCATTCTATTGTTCTGCTCACTCAAAAATAATTAATGCAGATACGATCAGCTTTTAACAGTATATCATGTACCGTCATATTCAGGAACATTTACCGGTTCATTGACAGTCAGCTCTGTAATATTTACATACTCGTCATCATCGCCATTGCGTTTGATATAATACTTCATCGTCATTCCTGTCCTCAAATCAACATATATCGAAGCTGTTGCGTCTGCTGTCTTCATTACCACGCGGGCACACTGCCTGCCAAACAGAACAGCTGTATTGTCAATGTTCCATGTTGAAAAATCGCAAAGGCTGCTGTCCGAGAAAAATCCGGGGATCAGAATATAGTCGAAACTGATCGGTGTATAGCTGTATGGTCCCGGTACATAGGTCAATCCGTTATCGGTCTTATATGCCACGACCATATCGTTATCCGGTATATTCGCTTCATACCACAGCATAGCTTCTTCATCAAGCTTATCCGTTTCGGACCTGCCATTGTTAAGATCGGTATATCCGGTCATATTATTATCTGTGTAAAGCTTGTATCTGTTATTTGTCCGGTTGCCGTCATATCCGTTCTTTTCATCGGAATAAGAGTAATACTTCCTGCCCGGATTGTCGATACAGAATTCATAGGTACCAAGATAGCTTTCCGCCTTGCCTTCAGCCGTATCAATATAGAACTTGCTGTTAATCATCATATGATACAAATAGCTCTTGTTTTCAAGAGTATTGTACTCGCTGAAGTTCCTTGCGTTGAATATCTGCTGACTGTATTTCTCCGTATCTACCTTCCTGAATTTAGGACGCTCATTCAGGTACTTTTCACGAACTGCATCTACATATGCATTCGCTTCGCTTTCGCTTTCAAACACCTTCAGTTCGTGAAGCTGCAGCTCAGCAAAGTCCTCAGCGTCTTCTTCCTCAGTTACTGTAGTCGACTCGGTATTATTGTTTTCGCGTTCGATCTCTCTATGCTTCCATTCATCTTCATCAAGAACGGAGTAGTCTGCTATTTTCCATGTATTCTGTATCTCCTTAATAAGAAAATCAGCATATACAAGAACTCCGTCTTTCCTCTGATATATTCTATGGCATACGAGGCTGTCTGTTGCTTCGTCCGTGTAGGAACTGTACATTAAATAGTGTGTGAATTCGCCTTCAAAGCCCGAAGTATCTTCTGAAAATACGGACGACACAAGCTCGTAGTTACTGAAATTATACCGGTCCGGGAAGATATCGCGTGAAATGCTTTCATTGAATGCACAATCGGAAAGAGCATAAACGCTGTTTTTATAAATTATAAATGTTTTGAGATACTTATTTGCCATGCTGTCGTCCTTGAAATTATATCCGTCTTCAACATGGCTGAGATCACCGCCTTCAAAATAATCCCTGATCTTGAACCCAAATGACGATTTGAGCAACTGATCCAGTTTTTCATAGGTGTTTATCTTTTCGTCCATTACTCTGTAATAAGACTTAGCCTTATTGATGAAGCTGTCTTTCTCCTGGTCATAAGTATCAGCGTAAAAGTTAACAGAACTGCTGTGATCAGCACTTCCTGACCCTAAAGACTGAGCCTTCATGATGTGCTCAAGATCGTCAGCAAGTTCATTTACAACAAGGTCTTTTTCATTGCTGAATTTATCCTCTGATGTTGTCGGCTCGACATATACGCTGCTGCTTGTGGATTCGCTGACTCTCGGAAGTTTATTTGCCTTGGAATAAAGATATGCTCCCGAAATACCGCCGACGAGTACAAAAGCTGCTGCAGCCGCACATATTGCGCTGTATATCCTTGGACGTTTATAGCGCTCCACGCCAGAAGCCTCAACTTTGAAATCGTCGTCTGTCATTTCACGGGATTTTAATATATCATACTTTCTTTTGCTTATTTTATATATCTGTTCTTTTTTCTTTTTCCCGACAGCCTGGTATTTCGCTGATATTCTCTCTATATCGTCATCCTTGTTGCTGAACAATAAGTCAAGATCATCTTTCATCCTATCTCCTCCTTTACCTTGAAAATCCAACTTCAAAAAGCATATCCCTCAGTTTTTTTATTGCTCTGCTGCACCTTGCCCTTACGTTATCAGATGTCATATCAACGATCTCTGCTATTTCCTTTGAACTTCTGCCGTAGTAATACTTCTGTATTATTATGGTAGAATCAGGCTCGCCGAGCTCGTCCACCTTTGCGTAAAGTATCCTGCGCATTTCAGTTTGCTCGGTGGAGTCTGCAATATTCTCATCGGATACAAATTCCTCGTTTTCATCAAGGGATACGCTCCTTGAAGTATGTCTTACAACACGTCTGTATGTATCTATTGACTTTCGCCGCGCTACAGAAGCTGTAAACGCTTTAAGATCTCCTTTGATCTCGTTCTGCCTGTCGAAAAATATAAAACACTGTGCAAAAACGTCCCCGACACATTCGTCTATATCTTCCATAGCTGCACATCCTTTGAGGCGTGCAAATACAATAGTGTAGACGTAATTGAAAAATCTATCATAAAAGGCTCTCTGACCGCTTTCGGGATCCGCCTTGAGTAAATGCTGCAGCTCAATATCTGTCATGGTTCACCTCTCCCTATAATGCGCATTGGTATTTCCCCTTCATAAACTATAATCGAAGCTGAAATATATTATGTAACACGCGGATATATATTTTTATTTTTTAACTTTTATACAGGATCCCGCCATGCAAAAATTTTCCGCAGGGTCTTTACTTTTTCACGCAAATATGATATTATATATTGTATTAAAAAAGCATCGTCATTTATACAGGCAGTTCTTCTGCCTATATCGGGGGGATCATTTTTATGCAGGTCGTTCTCTGCGCTCTGCTCGGTTACTTCTTCGGAAATATCAATCCCGCATTCATCATTGCAAAATTCAAGGGATTTGATATCCGTGAAAGAGGTTCAGGCAATGCAGGCGCATCAAATACAGTAATAACGATCGGTAAGAAAGCCGGTCTGTTCGTAGCGCTGTTTGATATCTTCAAGGCAGTCGCTGCTTCGCTTATTGCCGCTTACCTTTTTCCTGAGATCAGATTCGCTAATATACTGTCAGGTTCATGCTGCGTCCTCGGACACATCTTTCCTGTACTTATGAAATTTCACGGAGGCAAGGGGCTCGCTTCTCTCGGAGGTACTATCCTCGCTTTCAGCCCGTGGATATTCGCCTTTCTTCTCGGCTTCGAGATAATCCTTGGTTTTTCGGCAGATTATGTCTGCGTCGTACCTGTCACCGGCTCGGTGATATTCACACTGATATACGCCCTTATGACGGGTGACCTTGTCGGCACGCTGATACTCTCTGCTGTGTCGATAGTAATTCTTCTCAAACATATACAAAACTTCAAACGTATTCAGAACGGCACTGAGGCACATATCAGCTTCCTGTGGAAAAAAGAGCAGGAGATCGCACGCATCAAGAAAAACACCAATGATTAAGAAAGTCCCTTCGGGGGCTTTTTTATGCCATTAAGCGCAGCCGCAGCTTCAGACAGCGGCAGATAGGAGTCAATTGTATGCATGGCAAAACTTCGGATATGTGTGAGGGACCTCTGGTCGGTAAGATCATACTTTATACCATTCCGATCATTCTGACCGGTATCCTTCAGCTTCTGTTCAACGCCGCCGATCTCGTCGTGGTCGGAAGGTGCTGCGGAGATATCTCGGTAGGCGCTGTCGGAGCTACCGGCGCTCTTATAAACCTTATGGTCAATCTTTTCATAGGTCTGTCCGTCGGCGCAGGCGTTACCGTTGCTCACGGCATCGGCGCAGGCAGAATCGAAGACGTTAGAAAAACTGTACATACAGCTATACCGGCTGCCATTATAAGCGGAGCTTTCCTGACGGTCATAGGCGTTGCTTTTTCAGGCACCTTCCTTGAGATGATGGACACTCCGTCAAACGTACTGCCGCTTTCGGCAGCTTATATGAAGATATACTTCTGCGGAACGATACCGAGTATGCTGTACAATTTCGGTTCGGCAATACTCCGCGCCGCAGGCGATACCAAGAGTCCGCTGTATTTCCTTACCGCAGCAGGAATACTTAATGTCATACTCAATCTGTTCTTTGTGATCGTGCTGAAAATGGACGTGGCAGGAGTTGCTCTCGCAACCTCCCTTTCACAGACACTGTCAGCGCTTCTGATAGTCCGGGCTCTTATGCGGCGTGATGACGCCTGCAGGCTTGAGCTGAAAAAAATGAAGATATACGGCAGGCAGCTGAAACGTATCATACAGATAGGCTTCCCTGCCGGACTTCAGTCATCTATTTTCGCAATATCCAATGTAATAATCCAGTCTTCAATAAATGAATTCGGCAACATATTAGGTCATGTGGTGCTGTCAGGCAATTCCGCAGCCCAGAATGTGGAAGGCTTCGTATACACTTCAATGAATTCCTACAGCCAGACCTCTCTCAACTTCACAAGCCAGAACTACGGAGCCGGAAAGCTTGACCGAATCAGCCGAATAATGTGGATATGCCTTGTCGCTGTTTTCTGCACCGGCGCTTTTCTCGGACTGACCGCCCTCTTCTTCGGCAGACCTATACTCTCGATATATCTCCACAACTCACAGGAAAGCATAAACTACGGTATGATACGTATGAGATACATAATGATACCATATTTCCTCTGCGGACTTATGGACGTTACCACCGGTCTGATACGAGGTCTGGGAAGATCCGTTCTGCCTATGCTTATTACCGTTATCGGCGTGGTCGGCATAAGACTCGGCTGGATATTCGGTGTATTCAGGATAGAGAGATATCACACTCTCCAGAGTCTCTACTTTTCATATACCATATCGTGGATAGTCACCTTTGCGGTCGAGCTCGGAGTTTTCATATTCATACTGCGGAGACTGAAAAAGGAACAGCAGAAGGTATAACCATGATACATCAAACAAGGGCGGCTCATGCCGCCCTTATCTTATTGCTTTAATGTTTCGCATGATGTGAATGCCGCCTCACATTCACGGATAAAATATCCCTGCGCAGCACGGCAGACAGGACACTCCTGCGGCGGTTCACTTCCCTTGTGGATATGACCGCAATTGAGGCACAGCCATACCTGCTCTGTGTCATCTGATCTGAAAAGCCTGTCCTCACGATAAAGCTTTCCGTAGTATTCAAATCTCTTGCGGTGACTTTCTTCTATCTCAGCTATCATCCGGAATTCCGACGCAATGTCGGAATATCCCTCGTCAGCGGCTATCCTTGCAAAGTCCGGGTACACGATACCGTGTTCCTTTTCTTCTTCCGCAGCGGACGCATCAAGAAGCTGCCTGATATCATCAAACACATCAGCAGGATATCCTGCCGCAATATCCACAGTCATACCGGCAGAATCCTTCAGGTCCTTCCAGAACACCATCGCATGACGTTCCTCCTGCTCCGCCGTGAAACGGAACATTCTCTCGATCCCGATAAGCTTCTGCTGCTGCGCGATAAGTGCAGCCTGATAATAACGCTGTCTTGCCTGGCACTCGCCGGCAAATGCCCGCATAAGATTCACACGGGTCTGACTTTCATTAAAAATTGTCTGCATGATACTACCTCCTTTTAAGGTAGTATCTGCATATCATGCATAATTATTCATCAAGTATCGTATAACGGTACTGCATTATATTTTCCGGATTCTTCAGGCGAATATTCTGAATATGACCGCACTGAGGGCAGGCGTCACATATCACCTGACTCCTTTTCGGCTTGAGTTTCTTTTCTTCGCCATCGGGATAAAACTGAACTGAATATGGGGTAATAAGAGTTCCCCTAACAACTCTTGCAGCACAGAATTCACAAACATTATCCATAAGCATTCCTCCTGATCTCATATCTTCTGTTTATATCATTATATCACTTATTGAATAATATGTCAACAAAAAAAGAGCGGACATATTGTCCGCTCTTCAATGAATTCAGCTTTTGATTATATTTCGTTAACTTTTCTCTTAACGTATGTAGTATGGAGAACCTCATGTGCCTTGTGGCTGCCGGGCTTCTCAAAGAACTCCTCGTAAACCTTCTTTATAGCAGGGTTCTCATGTGACTGTCTGAGAGGCATTGACTTGTCGAGGTTGTAGAGAACCTTAGCTCTCTCTTCTCTGATGTCAACGAAGTTTCTTACTCCCATAGGAACCTGAGGCTGACCGCCGCCGTTTACACAGCCGCCGGGACAAGCCATTATCTCAACGAACTGAGCGTCGCACTTGCCTGCTCTGATATCATCAAGCACCTTTCTTGCATTTGCAAGACCGCTTGTTACGATTACCTTTACCTTGTTGCCTGCAACATCATAGGTTGCTTCCTTGATATCCTTAGTACCGCGAACCTCAGGAAGATCTGTTACGTTCTCACCTGTGAGTGTATATACAGCTGTTCTGAGTGCAGCCTCCATAACACCGCCTGTAGCACCGAAGATAACGCCTGCACCTGTTGAGATTCCCAGCGGATCATCAAACTTCTCCTCAGGAAGTGAGTTGAAGAGTATGCCTGCACGCTCGATCATTCTGCCGAGCTCACGAGTTGTGAGAGCATAGTCAACATCAGGTACGCCAGCTGCGCTCTGATCGGGTCTGCCGATCTCGAACTTCTTTGCTGTACATGGCATGATAGATACCATAACGATGTTCTTGGGATCAATACCCATTTTCTGAGCGTAGTATGTCTTAGCTGTTGCGCCGAACATCTGCTGAGGCGACTTGCAGCTTGAAAGATGATCGAGAAGATCAGGATAGTAATGCTCGCAGAACTTGACCCATCCTGGTGAGCATGATGTGATAAGAGGAAGTGTTCCGCCGTTTGAGAAACGATCAAGGAACTCGTTTGCTTCTTCCATGATAGTAAGGTCAGCAGCAAAGTCTGTATCGAATACCTTGTCGAAGCCGAGTCTGCGGAGAGCCGCAGCCATCTTGCCTTCTGCGTTTGTACCGATAGGATTGCCGAAGCACTCGCCTAGACCTGCACGAACAGCAGGAGCTGTCTGTACAAGAACTGTCTTCTCAGGATCAGCGATAGCTGCCATAACTTCCTTAGTGTAGTCCTTCTCTGAGAGAGCGCCTACAGGACATACTGCGATACACTGTCCGCAAGATACGCAGCTTGTCTCGCCAAGGCCCATATCAAATGCAGAGCCGATATATGTCTTGAATCCGCGCTCGTTTGCGCCGATAACACCGATACCCTGTGTCTTTGCACATACTGCTACGCAGCGGCGGCAAAGGATACACTTGTTGTTGTCACGGTACATATGAGGAGCTGAGTTGTCTACCTCATACTCGTTCTTAACGCCGTCATATACTGTAGCGTCCTCTACGCCGTAGTCCTTTGCAAGCTTCTGGAGCTCGCAGTTTCCGCTTCTTACGCAGGAGAGACACTTTCTGTCATGAGTTGAAAGTATGAGCTCAAGAGTTCTCTTTCTTGACTCGATGACCTTGGGTGAACTTGTGAGGATCTCCATATTGTTGGAACAGGGATATACGCAGCCTGCTACCAGACGGAAGCCTCTGCCCTCATTTACCTCTGTAACGCAGATACGACAGGCGCCGATCTCGTTGATCTCCTTCATATAGCAAAGTGTAGGAATTTCAAAGCCTGCCATGTGAGCAGCCTCAAGAACAGTGGTGCCCTTGGGAACTTCTAATTCAACACCGTTGATTTTAACTGTAATATTTTCCATCACTATTCCTCCGCTTACTTCTTGATGATTGCCTTGAACTTACAGGTTGCGATACAAGCACCGCACTTCACGCACTTAGTCTTGTCGATCTCCATTGCAGCAAGCTTCTTGCCGGGAGCGATGTAGTCGGTTCTTGAGATAGCGGAAGCAGGACACTGCTTAGCACACATACCGCATCCGATACACTTATCCTTTTCGATCTCGAAGCTGAGGAGGTCCTTACATACGCCTGCAGGACACTTCTTGTCAACTACATGAGCGATATACTCGTCGCGGAAGCATCTGAGTGTTGAAAGAACAGGGTTCGGAGCTGTCTGTCCGAGACCGCAGAGTGAGTTTGCCTTTACATGGTAAGCAAGCTCTTCGAGCTTGTCGAGGTCTTCGAGAGTACCCTTGCCCTTTGTGATCCTGTCAAGGATCTCCCACATTCTCTTTGTACCGATACGGCATGGTGTACACTTACCGCATGACTCGTCAACAGTGAATTCGAGGAAGAACTTTGCGATATCGACCATACAGTTATCTTCGTCCATAACGATAAGTCCGCCTGAACCCATCATTGAACCGATACCGATGAGGTTATCGTAATCGATCGGGATATCGAAGTTTGAAGCGTCGATACATCCGCCTGAAGGACCGCCTGTCTGAGCAGCCTTGAACTTCTTGCCGTTGGGGATACCGCCGCCGATCTCTTCGATAACTTCGCGGAGGGTTGTACCCATAGGAACTTCAACAAGTCCTGTGTTCTTGATCTTTCCGCCGAGAGCGAATACCTTTGTACCCTTTGACTTCTCGGTACCCATTGATGCGAACCACTGCGCACCGTTGAGGATGATCTGAGGAATATTAGCGTATGTCTCAACATTGTTGAGGATAGTAGGCTTCTGGAAGAGACCTTTTTCAGCAGGGAAAGGAGGTCTCGGACGGGGCTCACCACGGTTGCCCTCGATAGATGTCATAAGAGCTGTCTCCTCACCGCAGACGAAAGCGCCTGCACCGAGACGAAGATCGATATCGAAGCTGAAATCTGTTCCGAAGATGTTCTTGCCGAGCATACCGTTTTCACGAGCCTGCTTGATAGCGATGTTAAGGCGCTCAACAGCGATAGGATACTCAGCACGTACATATATGTAACCCTGTGAAGCTCCGATAGCGTAACCTGCGATGGTCATAGCCTCAAGCACAACATGAGGATCACCCTCAAGTACGGAACGGTCCATGAATGCGCCCGGATCGCCCTCGTCGGCGTTACAGCAGACATACTTCTGGTCAGCGTTGGGAACGATATTTCTTGCGAGCTTCCACTTCATACCTGTGGGGAATCCGCCGCCTCCGCGTCCGCGGAGACCTGAATCGAGGATAGTCTGGATAACGTCCTCAGGAGTCATCTCTGTGAGTACCTTGCCGAGAGCAGCATAGCCGTCGCGTCCGATGTACTCATTGATATTCTCAGGATTGATAACACCACAGTTTCTGAGAGCTACACGGTGCTGCTTTTTGTAGAATGAAGTATCGTCAAGAGACTTGATCTCGTCGCCTACGACTGTCTCCTCATAGAGGAACTCCTTAACAGGGCTGCCGCCGATGAGGTGCTCGTCAACGATACGTGGGATCTCCTCTACCTTAACGCGTGAGTAGAAAGAGCCCTCGGGATATACGATCATGATAGGTCCGCGCTCACAGAGTCCGAAGCAGCCTGTCTTAACGATCTGTACTTTATCTTTAAGTCCCTTTTCTGCGAATTCCTTTTCAAGCTCTTCAATGATCTTGGGTGAGCCTGAAGATGTACATCCTGTACCGCCGCAGACAAGGACGTGTCTTTCATATTTTGAAGAAGCATTGCCATGTGTTCTGAGAGCAACCTCGCCCTTCATGCTGTCTCTGACAACCTTGAGTTCTTCAAGAGTCTTCATAAGTTAACCTCCTAATTGGTTATGTTTGGAATTAAGCGTATTTTTCGATGATCTTGTCAACGTCGTCAACAGTGAGACGGCCGTAAACATCTTCATTTACTGTGAGAACAGGTGCAAGTCCGCAAGCGCCTATGCAGCGGCAAGCATCAAGAGAGAACTTACCATCGGGAGTGCACTCGCCTCCGCCAATTCCAAGTTTTTCCTGGAGCTTATTGTAGATGTCTCCGGAACCCTTTACATAGCAGGCTGTACCGAGACAGACTGAAATTGTGTACTCGCCCTTGGGATAGAGTGAGAACTGGGCGTAGAAGGTAACAACGCCGTAGATCTTCTCAAGAGGGATACCTGTGTTGTCGGAAATAATTGCCTGAACCTCGATCGGAAGGTAGCCGTAGATCTCCTGGGCTTTCTGAAGGATCGGCATGAGTGAACCCTTGTCGTTCTTCTTCTCTTCGATGACCTTGAGGAGCTCAGCCTCCTGCTCGGGGGTACCCTTGAAGGGAACAGTTGATTTAGCTGAATTCATTAAATGAACCTCCTTAGTATTAGCTGTGAAAAATGTAACAATGTCACGCATAAAAATTATGAGACAAATGCCATATCTCACATATCTTTACTATTATACCATATATAAAAAAATATTTCCATCGCCATTTTAGCCTAATTAGACTCTACTTTAATGTGCATTTTATACAAATACAGCAAATTGCGTAAAACTGCCTGTTTTTAACACTTACACTTGTAAAGGCTCTTAGTTTACCGATAGGTTTTAGTAAAAATGCCCTGACATTTGTTCCGTGTCAGACTTTAATGTATTTTTAATTTGTTAAATCAAATATTTTTAGTCCTTTTATGTCAGTTTTTCTTCAATCATGGTAAAAGACCCGCTTATCATCAATATATGATTTATCATTTAATCCAAGCGTTTCATAAAATAATATAACATAATACTTATTTACAAAAAATTCAAATACAATATCTCCTCATCTTTATTGACAAACCTCTTTTATTATTGTATATTAAAATTATAACATACACGCAAACAGCGTATCTGCGCCGTTTACGTTCTGTTTTCAGAACGTCCTGCACTGCGTTCTGTCATTATTGATAACCGTTAAACAGAAAAGGAGAAATTATGAGTTTACCAAACGATCCTGTTATTTTACTGAGCTATATCAATACGCTTCTGCGTGACAAGTACCCGTCATACGAAGAGCTTTGCAAAAGCCTTTGCGTTTCAGCGGACGATATCGAACACAAGCTTAACAGGATAGGATATGTTTACGATCCTGATACAAATTCATTCAGATAGTATCCGTACAAGAGGATACTGAACAGATGCTCATTGCATCTAAAATATGGGAGGGCTTATGAAACAGTTAATAAAAACAATCACAGCTTTTTCGGCTTCAGCCGTTATAGCTGTCTGCTCCGCGATCTCAGGCGCAGCCATAGGAGCTGACACCACGGAAACCAAGACATACACAGTTCATTTCGACCTCAGCGAAGAGGGAGTTTCAATTGCTCCCGACGAAAACGATAATATTCCGGAGATCACTGATATCACCAAAAAGAGCAACAGTTCCTTCTTCATTCCCGACGCAGAGCTTGTAAGAGATGGCTACAAGTTCTCAGGCTGGACTGAAGACGATATCAAAGGATACGTAAAAGGCGAAGTATGCAGGGTCACCGACCATGATATCACTCTTCATCCCGTATGGAGCGTTGCAGACGATAAGGAATTCCACACCGTGACCTTCAGGGTAGAGTGGGACGGTCAGATCGATAAGGAAGCCGAAGCACTTGTTCCTCCTGCAAAGAGACAGGCAGGCAAATTCGTTACCATACCTCTTTATACATTTCCCCGCGCCGGCTACAAGCAGCGCGGCTGGACTGACGGTACCACCGAGTTCGCAGGCGAAGAACACCTTATTGTTCACGATGAGGATATCACTCTCGTACCTAATCTGAAAAAAATATACAATCTCACCTATTCTGTCGGCGATGCGGACAGAATAAACGGAGTTACCTACCTTCAATTTGAAATTGCCGAGACCACACCTACAAACCTCCAGAACAATGACCGTTTCTCACGCAATGGTTTCAGAGTGTCCGGCTGGCACTGTGAAAACGACGGAAAAGACTACGAGCCCGTCGCACAGTTCATAATGCCTTCAGAGGACGTACTTATGACGCCTATCTGGGAGCCGATAAAATACACCATCAACTTCAAGCCTTCAAGCAATACAGCTGACTATATCAAAGTCCAGGGCTTTACGGACACAGCTATAACCGCTCCGGAATGCAGTTACGTAAAGGAAGGCTACACATTCGCAGGCTGGAAGCGTGATGATGTCATCATTCAGCCCGGCGAGGAATACATTATCCCCGGCGCCGCCCCCGGCATGGGCATTTCATTCACCGCTGTATGGACAGAAGAAAGCGGTGATACGACAACCACCACAGCTTCAGGTGAAACCTCCACGACCACAACCACAAGCGCAACAACAACGACAACAACTTCTTCCGCAACAACTTCCACTACTTCATCCGAAACAACTGCCACCACAACGGTTTCCACCACTGCAGAAACAACTTCAAGCGAAACAACCGCTACAACAACTACCGTAACGACCACAAATGAGTCTGAGGTAACCTTATACGGCGACTCCAACTGCGACGGCAATATCGATATGGCTGACGCCGTACTCATTATGCAGGCACTTGCCAATCCCGACAAGTACGATGTCAGCGGAACCTCTGAAAACCATATCACCGAGACAGGCAGACTGAACGCTGACGTTGAACCGTCCGTAAAGGGACTGACTACAAATGATGCTCTGACTATACAGTTATATCTTCTCAAAAAGATAGATGATCTTCCTGTTGCGATAGAGCTGCCTGTTATAGATTTTAATTAAAAGGACTGCCAAGACAGTCCGTATAACGTAAAATGACCGAGGGTATATCAAAAAGCCCTCGGTTTTTTGTTTTATATAACGCCAAGTCCTTCAAGCAGAAGTTTTACACCTATACCTATAAGTATCAAGCCTCCGACTATCTCAGCTCCCTTTTCGTATTTGCTTCCGAACCTGTGTCCGATAAATACACCCGCCAGTGACAGCGCAAAAGTTATAACGCCTATCATAATCACAGAGAAGAACAGATCCGTCTTTTCCGCAGCAAATACAATTCCAACCGCCAGAGCATCGATGCTTGTGGCAACAGCCAGCAATACAAGCTCCTTTATGTCAAGACTGTACTCCTTGCCGCTTTCATCGTCGTCATCGCCTTTTACGGCTTCAAATATCATTTTGCCGCCTATAAAAGCAAGAAGTCCGAATGATACCCAATGACTGAACGAGCTTATCACATCGTCAAAACGGCTTCCGAGGAAATATCCGATCGCTGGCATTACTCCCTGAAATACACCAAAAAACAAAGCTGTGATTATTCCGCCTTTAAGGTTCAGCTTTTTCATGCTGAGTCCCTTACAGACTGATACTGCGAAAGCGTCCATCGCAAGTCCGACTGAAATAAGAAGCAGTTCCGTTATCGACATAAACTAAATCATCCTCTCGTAATAATCAGGATAACTTTGCTTATTATATACTATATGAATTTGCAAGTCAATACATTACAGTTTGTACCATGTAACTTCATAGAGTGTATTCCATAATATAATCGTCCATCACATAACCGTTACCGATATCGGTAACTGCCTTGTCGGCGATCACGAAGCCGGTTCTGAGATAAACAGCTATAGCACGTTCATTGTGCTTGTTCACTGTGAGGTATACCTTTTCCTTGCCGCAGTTTTCTGCCTCTTCAAATATCTTTTTCAGCATAAGAGAGGCTATTCCCCTGCCGCGCTTGTCGCTTCTGAGGTAGAGCTTGCTGAGGAAGAACCTATTATCTCTTTCAGGCTTTACGCCGATATAACCGCAAAGCTCAGCATTCTCACGTACAGCGTAATAGCTGTAATCCTGTTCGGCAATCTGGCTGGTCATAGCCTTGTACGACTGAAACTTTTCGACCATGTAATCTATCTGTCCCAGGCTTATTATATCAGTAAAGCACTCGTGCCATACAGTATCCGCAAGCTCAGATATTTCTCTGAGCTCAGTATCGCTGCTTACTTTATTTATGGTTACAGCCATAATTCTTCTCCTTATAAAAAATGAAGAATAAAGATATCCTCTCTATCCTTCATTTTTACGTCTTTATTATTCTTCGTCCGGCATTTCCCAGTTGTGGTAAACATTCTGAACATCGTCGTTCTCTTCAAGGTGTTCAAGGAGAAGATTCATCTTCTTTATGTGATCCTCATCTGTAAGTGATGTGTATGTTGACGGGATCATCTCAGACTCTGCTGAAATTACATTGTAGCCCTTTTCAGTAAGTCCCTCGCGGAGAGCGTGTACGTTTTCGGGAGCGCACTCGATCTCTACAGTCTCCTCATTGATGTCGAAGTCCTCGCCGCCGAACTCAAATACGTCCTCCATTACCTTGTCCTCGTCGAGACCGGTATTCTCAAGGATAACGATGCCCTTGTTCGTGAACATGAAGGATACACAGCCGATAGTACCGAGGTTTCCGCCGAACTTGTCGAAGTAGTGACGCACCTCGCCTGCTGTTCTGTTCCTGTTGTCGGTAAGACACTCAACGATAACCGCAACACCGTTAGGGCCGTATCCCTCATAGGTGATGTTCTCATAGTTGTTCTTGTCACCGTCGCCGGCAGCCTTCTTGATTATACGGTCAATATTGTCGTTTGGCACATTGTTGGCCTTTGCCTTTGCGATAAGGTCACGAAGCTTCGCGTTGTTGTTGGGGTCGGCGCCGCCTTCCTTTACGACAACTGTGATCTCACGTCCGATCTTGGTGAAGATCTTACCCTTTGCAGCGTCGGTTGCTTCCTTCTTACGCTTGATATTGTTCCATTTTGAATGACCTGACATAGTTTTACACTCCTATCTGTTCATTATTATTAAGATCTGAATTTATGATAAGTTCAAACAGCTCGCGGATACGCTCTCCGCAGCCTGTAAGATAAAGATATCCGAACAGGCACTCCAGCGCTGTGGCTCTGCGGTATTCCGCAGCGTCCGCGTGCTTGGGAACGGTATTTCCCGTAGCGTTCCTGCCTCTTTTAAGAACAGCCAGCTCATGCTCGCTCAGCGTCTCCGCCACAAGATCGTATGCCTTTGACTGGAACTCGGCACATACCAGCTGTATCTTTGCGGAATGTAGCTTCGCAACAGGCATATTCGCCTGACGCAGCAGATACTCTCTCACAAGGGTATCGTACACGCTGTCCCCAAGGAAAGCAAGGGTAAGCGGACTGTATGAATTTGCTTCACGCTCTGTCAATTTTTCCGTACTCATATCAGTTTACAAAGTCGAACTCGAAGCCCTCAAGGCTTACGGTGTCGCCCTCCTGCACTCCCATTTCCTCAAGCTTTGCAATAATGCCGCTGTTGATAAGTACACGCTGGAAATACTGCAATGAGGAATAGTCGTCCGGATCAACGGTACGCATGATAGGCTGTATCCACGGCGCGTCAACGTAATAAACGCCGTCCTCGACTGTGATCTCGAACTTCTTGTCCACGCCCAGCATTTCGTCGAGTTCAGCCTGCGGTATAGGCTCTGCTTCAAATTCACGTATGGGCGGCAGGGTATCGAGTACCTCCGCTACCTTGTTCATGAGCTCGGCAGTTCCCTGTGTAGTCGCAGCTGATATACAGAAAAATGGTATATTCTTATCCTCTATATACTTCCTGAACTTTTCTATCTGTTCGTCTGTAGCCATATCGGTCTTATTAGCCGCTACTATCTGAGGACGTTCTGCAAGCTCCTCGTTGAACTTGGCAAGCTCCGCATTGATGACCTCGAAGTCCTCACAGGGATCACGGCCCTCAATGCCCGATACATCGACTACATGAACGATAAGGCGGCATCTCTCAACGTGTCTGAGGAACTCGTGTCCGAGTCCGATGCCGTCGCCTGCGCCTTCGATAAGTCCTGGGATATCTGCCATTACAAACGACTTTTCATCGTCCACCCTCACCACGCCGAGTACGGGAGTAAGAGTTGTAAAATGGTAATTTGCTATCTTAGGCTTTGCCGCACTGACAACCGATATAAGTGTTGATTTGCCAACATTCGGGTATCCTACAAGTCCGACGTCAGCAAGGAGCTTCAGCTCCAGTGTTACCTCGAACTCCTCTCCGGGATATCCAGGCTTTGCAAACTTGGGTATCTGGCGGGTGGAAGTAGCGAAATTCACATTTCCCTTTCCGCCATTTCCTCCCCTTGCAAGGACCTTCGGCTCATCAGAGGACATATCAGCCATTATCCTTCCGCTTTTTGCTTCACGGATGACAGTGCCTCTCGGCACTTTTATTATAAGGGGCGGAGCGCTCTTGCCGGTGCAGTTTCTTCCGCTGCCATTCTCACCGCGTTCTGCCACATATTTTCTTTTGTACCTGAAATCAATAAGAGTCGAGAAATTATCATCGACCTGAAAAACCACGTCTCCGCCGCGTCCGCCGTCACCGCCGTCGGGACCGCCCGCCGCTACATACTTCTCACGGTGAAAGGACACCGCACCGTCGCCGCCGTCGCCGGCCTTGATCTTTATTTTTGCCTGATCAACGAACATTCCTGACCTCCGTTTCTAAAGAAAAATCCCAAGCAAATGCTCGGGATTTATTGTCACGTTATGGCTGTTACTGCTCAATCTCGTAAACAGAAACCTTCTTACGGTCACGGCCGTAACGCTCAAACTTAACCTTACCGCTTACTGTTGCGAATAATGTATCATCTGAACCGATACCTACACCGTTGCCGGGATGGATATGTGTACCTCTCTGACGAACGAGGATATTGCCTGCCTTAACGAACTGTCCGTCTGCTCTCTTAACGCCAAGTCTCTTAGCCTCAGAGTCACGTCCGTTCTTTGTAGAACCAACGCCCTTTTTATGAGCGAAGAACTGCATACTGATCTTTAACATACTTACACCTCCGAAATAGTGATATTAATTGTGTTGGGGAACTCCTCAAGGACAGCTTCAAGGTGCAGCCTGAGCTGCTCAAGTATCATACCAGCCGACTTATCATTGCCTTTCACCTTACAGCCTATGACATTATCCCCGACCTTAACGCTGACCGGGATATCAAAACTGTCAAGAATATTGACAGAAAGCTGTACCGCTGACGAGACTGCCGCACAAACGACGTCCTCACCTGCATCGGCATAACCTGAATGTCCGCTTATCTCAAAGCCTGTCAGAAGCCCCTGCTTTTCATAAAAATCTGCGCGGATCATGATCAAGCCTTGATAGCTTCGATCTTTACCTGAGTGTAAGGCTGTCTGTGGCCCTGCTTCCTCTTCTCACCCTTCTTGGGCTTGTAAGTGAAAACAGTGATCTTCTTAGCCTTGCCGTTCTTAATAACCTTAGCGCTTACTGCTGCACCGTCAACATAAGGTGTACCGATCTTGAGGCCATTGTCTGCTCCGAGAGCTACTACCTTGTCGAAAGTAACTGTCTCATCAGCCTCAGCTGCGAGCTTCTCAATGAAGATGATATCTCCCTCGTTTACCTGATACTGCTTTCCGCCGGTTTCAATAACTGCGTACATATTGTGGCACCTGCCTTTTCAATAAACTCGCTGTTACAGGCGTGTGAAGGCACAACTTTAGAGCCTGTTTACAAGCGGCAATAATATTTTATCACAAACATCTGTCTTTGTCAAGCATTTTTTCCAATATTCCGAAAAAACTTCCCCTGAATTCATCAGGGGAAGAATATTTCACTTTTACCAGACTCTGTAGCCCTCGTGACCGATCTTATATGAAGTACCGGGAACATAGAGCTCCTCCGGCTTGAGTTCCTTGCCGTTCTCCTTAGCGGTATCTATAGCTCTTTTAAGCTCCCTGAACGCAACGCTGTTGGTAACGATGCGTGTTACCTCCTCCTGACTCGGCTTTTCACTGAGGCGCTCAAGTACAGCCTGCTGGAGATAGAAGTATGAGCGGAGCTGCGTCTTCTTGAACTCAATGCTCTGCTGCTCATCTCCCTCGCCTTCAAGAAGGAAGAGGCTGTCTCCCTCACGATATCCAAGAGTAAGCTTTGCATATATTTCAGGTATGAATACTCTGATCTCGGCGGCAAGATTCTTGTCGCCCTCAACGAGTTCTTCGAGCTTGTTGGACATTTCGATGTACTCGTCGCGGTTCTTGATCTGCTCCATCATCTTGATCGTCTCTTTTGCAGCGTTCATTACAAGCTCCTTCTTGAAAGGACACTGGTCGTCCTCACGCTGAACAAATATAGCATACTGCTTCTCGGATACGAAGGTCTCCTCCGCGTTCATTTCCTTTTCAACGTATTCCTCAAAATACTTGGGGAGCTCAACGCATACAGAACCGTTTATACGTACCTCTATGATCTTCTTTTCCTTGTACTTTGCAAGATATATCCTCAGCCAGTAATACTTCTTTGAACCGATATACTTGGGTATCTCGTTTCTGATGAAGTTTATGAGCATTGTTGGCTGCTTGTCCTTTACGCCTATTCTTACCACCGACTGGCAGTAAACGTCAAAATCATAGTGCTGTCTGAGGTAGTCAACAGGTATATGAAGCGGATTGGTCTTTGTTATCGACTGGTCGAGAGGATGCCATACTCCGCCGTGGAATATCTCAACAGCCATATTCGCAGCCTCGGCGTCGTCCTTGCCCTGAGCGTCCACAGGATCGATGAGCGGCTCGTCAAAGTCATCGTGCTTCACTATGAATATTACCTGTATCACTTTGAGCTCATCGATAACTTCTTCTCTGCCTATCTGAACGTCGATAGTAAAGCCCTTTGGCATTATAACGCAGTCATCATAAAGAGTACCGTTAAGCTTGGCGTTGAGTGATTCAAGCACCATCTTCTTCATCTCAGATCTCGTATCAGCAGTCTGTTCTGCTATCTCTTCCTTCTGGTTGTTCTTCTTCTTAAAAAGTCCCATGTTCTATTCTCCTTAAAAATAATTGTTATATCAATATATGCTTTGCATAATATTAAACAGTAAATTTAACTGCTGCCCAGCCCTCGCGGACCTCCGGCTCCGGCTCCCTGAAGCCTGCGGATATGAGCGCGTCTATGACCTCGTTCATTCTCTCCTCGATGATACCCGAAACTATGAGTATGCCACCGTCTCTGAGATATCGGCGGAAGCTCTCCTTCATAGCGATAAGAACGTCAGCAACTATATTTGCCGCAATAATATCATACTTATCGTCGATCTCATCAGCAAGCTTCTCATCAGTAAGGATATTGCCGAAATAAGTCCTGTATTTATCGGGTGAGATATGATTCTTGACTGCGTTTTCCTTTGCAGTCACCGCTGCGTTTTCCTCGATATCAACTGCGACCGCGCTGTCCGCTCCGAGCAGCATGGCTCCTATGGAGAGTATTCCGCTTCCGCAGCCCATATCAAGCAGCTTGTCCCCTTTATTGAGGTATTTCTCAAGCACTTCAAGACATAGTCTTGTGGTATGATGTTTTCCGGTGCCAAAGCTTGAAGCGGGATCTATCTCAAGGATTATCCTTCCGTCAGAGTTGTCGTAATCCTCCCATGAGGGCTTTATGACAAGCTTTTCGCCAACCTTGAAGGGCTTGAAATACTGCTTCCAGTTATTTGCCCAGTCCTCTTCGCGGATACTTGTCATCTCAGCTTCAAGGCGTCCGTATGCTCCTTCCTTGTCAGCAGCCTTCATCTCTGAAAGCATTGACTTTATTGAAATGAGCATTTCCGCGCCCTGGCCGTTTGCAGGGATATATACCGTGATACAGGTCTCACATTCCGAAAGCCCCATAAGGTCGTCATCGATATAGTCCCATTGACCGTTCTTGTTTTCAAGGAACTCCTTGAAATCCTCAGGATCCTTTATGGAAAAGCCCTTGATACCGATATCCTCCAGCTTCGAGCAAAGCAGCTCAATGCCTTCGGTAGTAGTGTAGATATTGACTTCTGTCCATTCCATGTAAATTTTTTCTCCTTAACTGCAGACGCGCATTAGGAAAATGAGCACGTCCGTATTATCGATATTTCCGTCGCCGTTGATATCGGCGGCGGCTGTCTCGCTGCCTGTCAGCACCGAGACCCCCTCTGGCAGTCTGCCGGAACTGCTGAGGTATTCATTTATTATTGCGAGGTCATACTCGTCGGATACGCCGTCGTTGTTTATATCTCCCACAGAAAGCTCACGCTCCTCGGCAAAGCCGAAGCACTCAAGATTGATCCAGCCTTTTCTGCCGCCTATCCTGACCTCTCCGAAGCCGCCGCTCACGCTGAGTACCCTGACAATATTTCCGTTCTCCACTGAAATATCCGACGCGCTCTTTTCATTCGGCTCCGAATAAACAGCTGCTTTGCTTTCAGTGCAGTAGTACTCTCCTGTTTTATAAACAGCAGGAGCTGCCTTGGTAGTCGCTTTAGCCGTAGTTGAGACCATTGTGCTTGTCGCTGACTTTGGATCAGCTGAAGCGGAAGCGGTAGTTGATCCGGATTTTGCAGAAGTGGTCGTCGTCGCAGTCTGCGTTGTCACTGTTGCACCTTCTGAGTGAACAGCTGTTGTTGTAACAGCTTCCTCCGCGCTGACGTCATAGAGGGGTGTAAAGCCGCTGTAGGGTTCTTTTCCCTTGAGAGTCTGATATACCGTTATATTCTCGTTCTTATAGGCTTCAAACAAAAGTATCTCATCCTTTGCCGGGTCAGCCATATATACGTCGTCGCCTATTACACCGTCAATGTATACCCAGTGTCCGCCTACGTTGCATATAACATAGCTTCCGGCATCGAGCAGCGCCTTTATCTCAGCAGCCTTGCCGCTCTTATCTTTTGAAGTGAATTCAAGATTATAAGATGAAATACTTATCTCTTCCACTACCTTGCTGACTGAACTCCATGAGGAAAGTCCTCCCCATTGATTGAAGGCGTGTATGTCATTGAGGTCTTTTGAGAATACTCCGGGATCAAAGCTTTCCGTATCCCTTGCGCCTGATGCCACGGCCACCATAGCTATCGACGTCATATAGCAGCCGGACTGACGCACTGTCGAACCGCCGATAGGATTATTTCCCCAGCGCTCGTCATTCTGGCGCCAAAGGCGGAAATCCCCGGCAGCTGCAGCTGCCGCCTGCGGTCTGTATGCTCCTGCAAGTATAGCGATGACCGCAAATACGATAAGCAGGAGACCTGTTATTCTTTTTTCTTTTACATTTCGCATAATCAACCTCCGTTCAAAGGTTACCGGTCTGTTATGCGTCTCCTTTTTCTGGATTCCCTGAACGCTTCATATGCCCTTATGTATTCGTTCAGAGCCTTTTCTTTTTCATTTGTATTTATTTTTTCGCCGCCGTATACCGATCTGTCGAAAAGATCGGCAGTATATGATATATCCGCACCGGAGCTTTCATGTACGAAAGAGCTCACCTCATGGGAGGTATTGGCTTCATCTATATCATATACCTTGCATATCCTGTGTACAACAGCTGTTACGGTATCGTTCGGCATACGTTTCCTGCTTCTCAGTATAAAGAGCTTATGTGATATCCAGGGATAAGCCATTGCAAACAGCACAGCCACGCAAAAGCCTATCAGCATTATAAGTCCTGCCATCGAAAGCATATCAGTAGCAGTTTTGCCTTTTTTAGCGTAGTTGATATCGGTTATCGTAGGTTCAAAGCTTATCCAGCCGTAGCCCTTTATGTAGAGTTCCGGGAAACCATGAGCGTCAGCCTCAACCACCACGAAATTAGTATCGGGATGGATCTGACCGCCCTCCAGCCTGGTCATATTATACCCCTCGCAGTATCTTGCAGGTATTCCTGCCGCCCTAGCGAGCAGCACCATAGAGGTCGCATATTCATAGCAGACACCTGTTTTTGTCTCAAACAGGAAGTCCTCTGCGTTTTCGCCCTTCTTTTTCCTGTAATCAAGATCGTAGACGTAATCATTGTTATAGAAATACGATTCGAGCACAAGAGCCTTGTCGTAATCTGAATCTATGCCGTCCGTAAGCGCGTCCGCCAGAGTCTTGATACGTTCATTATCACCGTAATCCAGCTCAAGGTCGATAAACTGATCGTAATACTGATAATCTCTCTTGAAATATGAGTAGAGTCTCTCGAAGTCCTCATCACCGCTGTAATTGTAATAGTTCTCACCAAGCACCCTGTCAGTATCTTCAAGAAGCTTGCGGTAATTATAGCCTGCAAGGTGATCAACGAACGCCTTGTTGCGCTGGTTGAAAAAGAACGTATTGGCGCTGTAGTCAAAGATGAATTTGTCGCCTTCCCTGAACTCGCCGCCCTTTGCATAAACCGTTCCGCCGTGGAAGCAGTACATACCTGTATCACGCGAGCAGTATTTGAGCGATATTGCAAACTGTGGTACAGGAGCCATATTCGCGTCCCAGTTTATCATGTAAAATGAGACATTCCTGACTTCCGGCTCAGAAAGCCCTGCCTTGACATACTGTCCGAGACCGTACTTATCCGCATAATCCTCGTCCAGCCTTGCGGCTTCAAGGAAAGCGTCGGCAAGTCCCATAGGCGAACCGATATTTACAGGAGCTCCGTCGGTCTCAATATCTATGCCCGTATCAGTGACCTCAGCAGACCACCTGTCAGTTTCATAATCATAGGTTGAACGCACAGCTGTTTTTATCCTGAGGCTTTCCATTGCGTCAGCTTCATAAACAGCATACTGAGAATTGTTCCTGCGGAACAATTCGGCAGATGAAGTATCTCTGAATACGTTTATCATAGCGTCGAGCCTGTCAGTAAGCGACTCGGCATTGATAAGTGTTTCGATCACGGTTCTGTCAGCTTCGACAGCAGGCTTGGGGATCAGCGCCGATATCACAGCAAATGCTGCGGCGTAAACAGCTATCGGTTTCCATGCTTTCCTCCTGTCTACAAACAGTGTTTTTTCATCGTCCCTGAGCTGACGGTAATAAACCATAAGGAGTATATATCCCACAGCAAGAAAAACTATGTATACCGTGGGCATCTTTTCATATTCCTTACCGTATATGGCAAAGGGTATGATAAAGATGAGGAAATTCATAAATATCCTGTAGCGCACCCTTGTAAAATAATACACAACGGAGCTCATGAACATAATGAACAGGATATACAGTCCGAGGGTATACCACTTACTGTAATCAAGTGAATCCTGCGGCGTAAGGAACCAGAGTCCCCATGAGATAGGGTATTTATCCTCTCCGGTCTCAAGCACTGCACGGAACACCCAAAGGGAAAAAATGCCTGATATCGAATAGACAAGGAATCCGAGGATATGGTGCTTCTGCATAAAATCGAATATACGGAAGAGCACCCAGCCTATGACAAAGGACAGCAAGCCCCACCCCAGCGAGGAAAAATATCCGAATGTGTCAGATTTGTCACGATTGCGGTAGTGGTACATGAGCGCCATCATTATCAGCACATTATACCACAGCACCGGATCCAGCAGAGTCCTGAGCAGAAATGCCTTCAGACTGAATTTTTTATTATTGGTCTCTTTCATTATTTATACCATTTTAAAGTTGTTCTCTTCATCAAGGTACCATAGCCGCAAAGATGATGTATTTACAGACGCCGCGGACAATCCGATAACACACGCATTGTCCGGATCCTCAACAGCATCACTGAGCTCGGAAAAACCGTTTCCTGCGTCGGTAGTAGCGATTATGCACGAACATACCGAGCTTCCTGCCTGTCTTATATCCACACGCACATCAGGGACTACCTTTACGGCAAGCACCTTCAGCAGCAGCTGATCCGGATAATCAGGATTGTCAACACTTTCGCACACAGTCGTACCATCGCCGGAACGATATACAAAATTACAGGCTATGCCCTGTTTTATCAGCAGGCTGAGCAGTCCGAAAACAGCACGTATAAGCTGTTCCTCGCCTCTTACCGCATTAATTGCAGGAACACTCTGTCTGCGGAAAAGGTCAAATACTATAACAGGCTGAACAGAAGCGACCGCTTCGTCCAGACGCACCATCAGCTTTGACTTCTTTGATGAGAGCTTCCAGTTTATACGCTTCAGCGGATCGCCGTGAACGTATTCACGATGCTCGTATCCGGGAGAAGTATTCGCCGTGAACATCATTGCGGTATCATTTTCTTCTTCCTCGTCGCTTGTAAGAACAGTTTCCGCAATCGAACGGAACAGCTGTGAGGAAGCTTTTATTTCAGGTATCTCCGGTATAACTCCTACAGAGACCGGCTGCGGCAGCGGAGTCTGTACCGCAGTTTTCATGAAACCAAGAAAACCGCATGAATATACGGCTCTTATGCCTACCTCGCCGTTTCCGCCTATGACACCGTTAAGCTCAAAGGTGAAGCTCTTTTTCTCCTCATTGAGCATTGTAAGCTTGCGGTTCATAATATCCTGAGTAAATATCTCCGTTGCATACGGACATATCTCTATGATACCAAGCGGAAATGAGCCTTTTTTACGTACAGTCACTGTAACAGACAGCGTACCGCCCTTCTGTACATAAGCGTCGCAGGTAAAGGATACCTTTACTCTTTTCCTTGCATAAAGCATGAAAAACAATGACACAAGCGGCGCAAACGCAACAAAGGCAAGCAGTATGATTCCCATTTCTCCGTCTACGTAGAATGTGAATATATAGACGAGAAACGCCACTGCAAGAACACCGGCGATACTCTTTATATGCTTTATCATCTGGTCATTGAGGGCACAGGGCAGTTCCTGAGTATATTCTCGACGTAAGCTTCGCCCGTACCGAAAGCGGTTTTTCCCTGAGGAGAAAGGATTATCCTGTGTGCAAGCACCGAGACTGCCGCGAACTTAACATCATCGGGAGTAACATATTCCCTGTCATAAATATAGGCAAACGCCTTTGCGGCTTTGAAAAGAGCTATGCTTCCGCGCGGACTTATGCCAAGAACTGTATTTCTGTCCGAACGTGTAGAGGATACGATATTGATGATGTACTGCTTTACACCATCGCTAACTCTTATCCTCTTTACCTCTTCCTGCATGGCTATGATATCATCAACGTGCATAACAGGTTCAGAGATATTGACAATAGGATTATGCATCTCCGTCCTGCCAAGGATCTCTGCCTCCTCATCAGGCGAAGGATAGCCCATGGACAGCTTTATGAAAAAGCGGTCCATCTGCGCCTCCGGAAGATGGAACGTACCGTATGTTTCAACGGGGTTCTGAGTTGCCATTACCAGAAAAGGCTTAGGAAGCCTGTGCGTAACACCGTCAAGGCTTATCTGGCGCTCTTCCATAGCTTCAAGAAGAGCAGACTGTACCTTCGGCGAAGCACGGTTTATTTCATCAGCGAGAAGAAAATTGCACATTACCGCACCGTCACGGTAAACGAATTCGCCCTGACTTGAATCGAGCATCGTAAAGCCCGCGATATCCGAAGGCATTACATCAGGGGTAAGCTGGATTCTGTTGAATTTGCCGCCTATAGAACGTGAAAGGGCTGTTATGAGCTGGGTTTTTCCGACTCCGGGAACATCCTCAAGCAATACGTGTCCCTCACACAAAAGAGCAGCTATCAGCTTGACAATTGTGTCCTGCTTTCCTACTATTACCTTGCCGACAGTACCGGCAAGCCTGCTTATATTTGCATTCATATGTTTTACCTCATTTTGGTGCTTTATATCCAGTTAAAACTATTATAACATATTTTGTCATTGACTTCAAGTGAAAAGCAAACGAAAAAAAAACTGTATTATTGTAACATTTCACAATAATACAGTTATTTTTATGCTATAAATTTGTCCAATTAATTATTTTCAGTAGCCGCCGTTATTCTTTTTCACCTTCACCCAGACGATGATAAGCACAATAATAAGAACTGCGCATATCATGAAAACATAAAAATATAAACTATTTACAGCCTTATCGAAGATAACGACATTGGTTATAGCTTCATCTCCTATGCCGTATCCGTGTGCCGCCGACATCATACCTGAATTTACCGCAAAATCGCTGCCCTTATGTTCTATTATGCCGTTGATATAATAAAATTCAGGCATTTCATCTTTTCTGCCTTCCATATAATCCGTCCACTGTTCACACACTCCGCTCAGTATCCTGTTACTGATCTCATCCTCAGTATAAAATGTATACACACTGAAATTATCCGGACGGTAGCTTTTGTCATTTCTCATTTTTATAATATCATCAGCTGAGGCATTATCGACAAGATAATAATATCCTGTGACCTTTTCTGGTGAAGCGTGTCTTCCGGATCTACTCTTCACTGCATATCTCGTTTGTGTTGTAAACATACAATAAATGCGTCCTGAATAGCCTTTTATGCCTTTTTCCTTATAACAAATGTTTATTGGTGTTGTATTCAGATCATACGCCTTGCCTTTAAAGTACTTTACAGTTCCTGCGCAGCTTCCAATAAAAAATACACACACAATAATAAACAGATAATCAGCTAATGTTTTTAATTGCTCTTTCATTTTTCTCCCTATCTCAAAAAGGCTGCAGCAAAATATATCAGTATCCTGACTTATTGCGAATCTTCCTTAAAAGCAAGACGACAACCGCGATCATAAAAGCAATAACAGCCACTCCACATATTACCGCTATATATACCCAAACTGCACTGACGGGATTGTTGACAATGATGAGCGGTGTTATCTTCTCATCTTCAAAGCCAAGATCGTGTGCCGCTTTTTCAAGTCCCGAAATATAATCCTGCCTGAATGATACAGTAGAAACACGACCGTCTAAATGATTCAGAGCAGGCATTTTCTCAGATCTGCCCTCCATATAATCATTCCACAGAACACACCGCTTCTCAAGCTCTTCCTTTTCAGCTTCATTACCTGTACAATACGAAAAAACGTAGAAATCCTGCGGTCTGAAGCTATTATCTGACCTCATCTTTTCTATATCATTAGCTCCGCAGTTGTCGCATAGGAAATAGTATCTGTATGTGATCTTATCTCCATTATTATATGCTCTTCTGTTGTGCCGTTTAGTCACGACCTCCTCGGTCTGGTAGAAACTATATATCCGTCCGATATTGCCCTTTACTGCTCTTTCCTCATCGCAGACGCTAATGTCATCAGTATTCAGCTCCAGCGGACGGCCGTTCAAGTATACCGAGGATTCAATCAACGAAAAAACCAACAGACCGCATACCGCTATAAAACAAGCGACCAGCGTTGCGTATTTCTTTCCATGTGTATGATCTCCCTTTATCAAAAAAGCGGCAGCGAAATGTATCGCTGCCGCCCGAAATATGCTGATTACTTTATCATCTTTGCTACTTCGTCAGCAAGATTGTCTTCCTTCTTCTCAATGCCCTCGCCGCGCTCATAGCGAACAACGTCAACGACCTTGATAGAACCGCCGAGCTTCTTTGCCTCAGCGTCAACATAGCCCTGAACTGAGAGCTTGTCATCCTTTACGAAAGCCTGCTCAAGAAGGCAGTTTTCTGTGTAGTACTTTCCTACCTTGCCCTCAACGATCTTAGCGCGGACCTGCTCAGGCTTTGAAGCCATCTTGGGATCCTCAGCCATCTGAGCCATCATGATCTCCTTCTCCTTCTCAAGTACCTCAGCAGGAACCTGCTCGCGGCAGAGATAAGCAGCGTTAAGAGCTGCGGACTGCATAGCTACGTCCTTACCGATAACAGCTACCTGATCAGCAGAAAGATCTGTATCCATCTTAACGAGAACGCCGATGCTGCCGCCATTGTGGATATAGGAAGCAAGCTTGCCCTCAAGTCTTACGAAACGACGGATAACGATATTCTCACGGATCTTCATGCCTGCGAGCTCTGTGAGAGCTTCGCCTACTGTACCATTGCCGCCGCTGATAGGCATATTCTTGAGAGCCTCAACGTCAGCAGGATTCTTTTCGATTATTGTCTTTGCCACGTTGGCAACGAAGTTTCTGATATCATCTGTGTTAGCAGCGAAGTCAGTCTCTGTGTTTACTTCGAGGAGAACGCCTGTATTTCCCTCAACAACAGCTGTAACCACGCCCTCGGCAGCAGCTCTGCCGCTCTTCTTGGCCTGTGTGGCAAGTCCTTTTTCTCTGAGGAACTCGATAGCCTTGTCCATATCGCCATCGTTCTCTTCGAGAGCCTTTTTACAGTCCATCATACCAACGCCTGTGGACTTCATAAGTTCTTTAATTTCTGCAACGGAAACCTTTCCCATTGTTATTACCTCCTAAATTAAAATTGAAAAATTCGGAATTCGGAAAGCGGAATGCGGAATTATTGTATCGCTTATCAGCGATTACTCATAACAAATCATTCAGATGTATCTGCCATCAGGCAGACTCCGCAATTCCTAATTCCTAATTCCGAATTATGAATTATCAGTTATTATTCAGCGTCAGCCTCTGCTGTCTCAGCTTCCTCCTCGGAAACCTCCTCAGTTACTACAGCGTCGTCGCCCTGTCTGCCTTCGATAACAGCGTTAGCAACAGTACCTGCGATGAGCTTTACAGCTCTGATAGCGTCATCGTTGCCGGGTATAACGTAATCGACCTCATCAGGATCGCAGTTTGTATCAACAATAGCAACGATCGGGATGTTGAGCTTCTTAGCCTCAGCTACAGCGATCTTTTCCTTGCGGGGGTCAACGATAAAGAGTGCTGCGGGTAGCTTCTTCATTGTCTTGATACCGCCGAGGAACTTTTCGAGCTTCTCTATCTCAAGGTTGAGCTTAACAACTTCCTTCTTGGGGAGAAGATCGAATGTACCGTCTTCCTCCATTGTGTGGAGCTGCTCAAGTCTCTTGATTCTTGTCTGGATTGTCTTGAAGTTAGTGAGCATACCGCCCAGCCATCTTGCGTTTACATAGTGTGCGCCTGCTCTTGTAGCTTCTTCCTTAACGGAATCGCCAGCCTGCTTCTTTGTACCTACGAAAAGAACTTCGCCGCCCTGAGCTGCAATGTCACGAACGAACATATAAGCCTCTTCGAGCTTCTTGACTGTCTTCTGAAGGTCGATGATGTAGATTCCGTTTCTTTCTGTGAAAATGTACGGAGCCATTTTCGGGTTCCATCTTCTTGTCTGGTGTCCGAAGTGAACGCCTGCTTCAAGAAGCTGCTTCATTGATACTACTCCCATGGTGTAGTCCTCCTTAAAAATTGGTTATTATTAATCCTCCGCCGTACTTTGCTCAGCAGCAACGCAGACATCTGCGCACCAACCGCTGAAAATACCGGCGTGTGAATTGCCTTAATATTATATCATTTCACGTTTTTTTTTTCAAGTATTTTTGCCATATCTATTTCAACAAACTTAAAACACGGTTTCTGCTTCTTTTTGTTGAATTCGACTTTGCGCTGCTTTCAGTCCGCTCTACAAGAACCACTTCATCGCCTATGACCCTTATATCGGCACAGGATATGACTGTATCGGCTGCCCTGCCCAGGAGCCCGAAAAGACGAGCTCCGCCGTATATGATAAGCGATTCGACACTGCCGTTTTCGGTATCTATCTCAATATCGTCGATGAATCCAAGCCTTTCGCCGGATACCATGTCAATGACTTCCTTTCTGCAAATCTCGTCAAATCCAAGAAGCATGAGCTGCACCCCCGCATGATTATATGCAATTACATATTAAAAAATGTAATATCCGGCGGAAGCTGAAAAAATGCAGCAGCTTTTCAGGCTGCCGCACAGTTTTTATTCATCATCATCTTCGTCATCACTGCTGTCGCCTTTTTTCTTGGCAAATACAGTTGTACCTACAGCAAGCAGAATTGCTGCGCCGATTATTGTAAAAAGAGTGAATCTCGGAAAATTATCGCCTGTCTGAGGAGCAATCGCCGCCATCAGCATTAGTGTTTCGTACATTGTACAATCCTCCATAAGTAATATATAAATGTATTGTATCACAGCGATACGTATTTGTCAAATGAAAAGCTATGCTATTTTCGGGCTTGTCGGATCAGAACCGGAAATCGCGCTTTCCGCCGTTCTTTATCTCGTCAAGGTAATCCATAGCTCTCTGACGGCGCTTCTCATCGGGAACATTCTTTATCTCACGCGCAATAAGAGCTTCACCAACTGCCCTTGTCTCAGGAGAAGCATAGTCGGAAAGGTATTCCTGAAGGGTCATAAGAGCGTTTGGGTGACAGCAGTTCTGTATCTGTCCCACCTTGCAGAGCGCCATGAAACGGTCACCTGTACGGCCCTCACGGTAGCAGGCTGTACAGAATGACGGGATATATCCGCCTTCCATGAGCCACTTTACCACCTCGTCCAGCGAACGCTGGTCTGAAACATCGAACTGCTCGGTGTCGTGAGGACGCTCCTCAGGAGTATATCCTGCATAACCGCCTACAGACGTTCTTGAACCGCCTGATATCTGCGATACGCCAAGTCCGAGTACCTTCTCACGGCAGGCTTCGCTCTCACGAGTGGAGATTATCATGCCTGTGTATGGAACGGCGATCCTTATGCAAGCAACTATCTTTGCAAATGTGTCGTCGTCTATACCGTTATCAAAGGTCGTGGGATCAATATCAGAAGCTCTCCTGAGTCTCGGAACACTGATAGTATGCGGACCTACACCGTGTACAGCTTCAAGATGCTCGGCGTGCATAAGAAGTCCTGCGAACTCATACCTGTACTTGTCAAGACCGAAAAGAACGCCCAGACCTACGTCGTCTATGCCGCCCTCCATTGCTCTGTCCATTGCCTCAGTGTGATATGCATAGTTATGCTTTGGTCCTGCCGGATGAAGCTTTTCATAGCTCTCCCTGTGGTATGTCTCCTGGAAGAGTATATATGTACCTATGCCTGCTTCCTTGAGCTTGCGGTAGTTCTCCACTGTTGTGGCTGCGATGTTTACGTTTACACGGCGGATAGCTCCGTTCTTGTGCTTTATGGAATAGATCGTATTGATACATTCGAGGATATACTCGATAGGATTATTTACAGGATCCTCGCCTGATTCGATAGCAAGACGCTTATGTCCCAGATCCTGAAGGGCGATGACCTCCTGACGGAGCTCCTCCTGAGTCAGCTTCTTACGGGGTATCTCCTTGTTCTGTATATGGTACGGACAATATACGCACTTGTTTACGCAGTAATTCGAGAGATACAGCGGTGCGAACATTACTATCCTGTTTCCGTAGAAAGCCTGCTTTATCTCCTTGGCAAGCTCATACATCTTTTCGGTCATTTCCGGTATATCACAGGCAAGAAGAACGCTTGCCTCACGGTGTGAAAGGCCCGCACATTCTACTCCCCTGCCTGTTTTTTTCGGCTTTGCCTTTTCGAGTATCTGCTCAATGAGCTCACGGTTATGCTTGTTCTGCTCCGCATACTCAAGAGTAGCCTTTATCTCCTCGTCATTTATAAAGTCGTCCGCATTCATAGACTTAACATCATACATAATTTTTCCTCCAGTTTTATTTTGCCTTGCAAGACATTGTTTTTACGTCAAGTTTAAACACAGCAGTTCGTCCGAGTACTTTATTGTCGTACTCAAGTCCTGTTCTGCCTGCCGCCTGCTTCATCACATATTCAAGGGCAGCTTTCTTTTCATCGGTATCTTCTATAACGGAAAGGACGCCGTTTCCGATAACGCTCATATACATTGCCGAATGTCCGCAGGCAGTTCCGGCGCTTATAAGCTCATATCCGCCGTCTATCTCAAATCCGACGGAAGGAGACTTCAGTGCAAGCCCGTACTTTCTGCCTGCAACAGCTCCGTGGAAATAAAAGGTGTATTTCCCTCCGCATACAGTATAGCCGTAATTTACAGGCACTATATATACCTCGCCGCAGTCATTGAAGCCTACGCGCATTATCTTCTCACCGGCAATGAAGCTCTCAATCCCGGCGCTGTCCGTTATCTCACGCTCACTTCTTCGCATAAGCTCTGCCACCGGTCATTTCTTCGATATCGCAGCTTTTACGGAAACCCCGTTTATCTGTCCGAGCCTGCCGGTCAGACTGCTTATCACGTCGGGTTCCGCGTCAACAGCTACAGATATCAGCGAAATCCCCCGTTCCTTATAAGGCAGTCCCATCCTGCCGATGATGATATCGCTGTATTCATGCAGCACATTGTTCACCTCAACAGAAGCTGACTGCTCATCAATAACGATGGCTGCCACTGCAATTCTCTTGTTTTCCATTTCTCCTCCTTCGCAGGCTGAAAAGCAGTCAATAAAAAATCCGCCCATGGACGGACGGATAGTATCTGCATATATTATCGCTCAACTGCCATCCGATAACAGAGTTCACACCCTGCTGCCCGAAAACAATATTTTTTTAAAGCCGAGAACAGAATTAATCCTGCTGTCCGCTGTATATATGATATCACATTGTTATATTATTGTCAATGTTATTTGGTTAGCAGCTAATAACAAGGTCCTGCTGCCGATTTTTGTGCAGCTTATCTAATCACCGACGTCAATTTTAAAAAAATTATATAATTTTTAAAAAATCACTGGACAAACTCTTATATTTGTGATATACTGATTTTAGATTTATTTTTGAGGTGATTATTAATGGGTTTATTCTCATTTTTCCAGGGCGGCGCTAAGTATTTCGACAAAAAGATCGAACCTAAGTGCGATTACTGTATGTACGGTAAGAGAACTAAGGACGGCAACAGAGTTCTTTGCGAAAAAAGAGGTCTTGTCGAACAGAATTATTCCTGCAAAGCCTTTATATATTCTCCGTTAAAGAGGATCCCAGTAAAACAGCTCAGATTTGTGGGCAGTATCGCTGATGATGATCTTTTCATCGAGTCAAAGGGTGATATAGCCGAAAAAGAGGAAGCGGAAAAGAAACTGGAGGAAAAAAACAACAAAAAGGCAAACAACAAGCCTGCTGCTGAAAAAGCTCCTGCTGCCGAAGAGAAGCAGCCAACCAGCGAACAGCCTTCCGAGCCTGTTCAGAACAATCCTGCTCCTGTACAGGATGCCCCCTCTCAGGAAGCACCTGAAGTACAGGCAGTTCCTGCTCAGCCGGCTGCTGCACCTGCTCAGGATAATCAGAAAAACGAACCCGAACAGAGTGTTCAGACAGCTGAAAAGCCTGTTCAGCAGAACGAAGCTGCAAGAGTATAAATATCAATGCAAATATGAGGAGTGTCTGTCACTCCTCTTTTTTATACCTTTTATCATCTGCCATGCAGATGATTTTTTTATTTACTTGACAAATCCTGACTAATAGAGTATAATTACTATTGTTGTAACCTTACGCACCGTTCCATTGATGTTCACAAGGATGATTGCTATGAATTTAGAATTAGAAGAAGAGTACGGTCAAAATAGAATAGCATACAAAAGATGTCAGAAATGCTATAATTTCATTGCGATTTTCTACGTTGTTATTTTTGGTATGATCGTATTTGCTGAGTTGTACCTTGGTTTCCTCGGCGGTTCTTTTTATACAGCATTAGGAGCCCTCGTAAGCGGTGCAGTTCTGGCTGCCGGCTTCTGCGGAGCTTATCTTCACAGGAATCTGTTTGCTGCTGCAGCACCTGTTTTGGCTCTTTTAAATTCGACTATCGTACCTTTTATAGCCTTTGTAGTTCCGGTATGCGTTTTATGTACTGTGCTTAATGTTATAGCAAATAAAAAGTATAACTGGCTCGAACAGCAGGACGGCTTCCCGTATTTCAATGTTCGCTACAGAGTTCAGGAAATCGACAACTCACAATGGAACATCAAAGATCCGTACACTCAGAAGTACGAGCAGATCAAAAAACAGGACAATAATAACGGTAAGATGGACGAGATCTGATCCGGTCTTATATACGGGTGCAGTGAAACTGCCATGCGCATAAAATTTCACTGTGTGCTGGGGCCATTGGAGTATATATGTTTGGTAAAAATAAAGTTTGTACATTCAGAATCTGTTCTCCTGTTTATATTATTTTATATGGCTATAATTACAGCGAATTAAACCCGCTTCTCTCAGAGATTATGGAGCTTCTCAATATAACTGTTGATATAAAAGAAATAGAAAAAACTTTTATTGATACTCCATGCGGTCAGGGTGATATATGGGTATTCGGAGATCACGCTAAAAATTGTATTGTTTTTGATTTATACCGTGAACCTACAGATCAGCTGGACATCATTGATTTCGGTGTGATCTGCAGCAATAAAATGTATAACAGAATGTATGAACTGATCTATGCCATGTACAAAGAGATCAATAAGAAAGTAAAATTCAGAGCATATGATATTAATACTCCATTGTGGGCAAAATCAGTTATCAATGGTGACGATGTTTTTAAATACTGCAACTATATAGACAAATCCTTTGCAACACAAAAAATCAGATACATAAAGTAAATATGCGGGTGTGGTGAAATTGGCAGACACGTTAGATTTCGTTCATGCTACGTTATTGGAATAAAAACGGAGGTGCTTTGGATGTTTCAACGTTTTTTCAGTTATATTGAATCATTCATAAGTTCTTCTGCGTTCAAAAACGAAAAGGAAGGAAAAGTTCGTATATCGTTTAAGTATCTTTTAATAGAGATTATCCTTTTAACTCTCGTAGTTGTTTATAACAATTTCAAATCAGTACTTCCTATTAACTGCTTATTCATATACATAATCGCTCTTTTAGCGATTATTATCAGTCTGATAATCTGTTTTGCATGGAAAATAGATTATGATGAATATGAAATAGTTTACAGAACATGGTATTTTCGTAAGTATACATTTACATATCACGATATCAGGAACATTTATACAAGTAAAGCGTTTCGTAAATACGAATTGACTACTGATAATGTTAAGATAACCATGTATGAAAGTTCAATGTCCGGTGTCAAAACCTTTATTGATTTTGCAAAGAAAAACACTTCTTCAAGTATTACAAAAATTTAATATGCGGGTGTGGTGAAATTGGCAGACACGTCAGATTTAGGTTCTGATGCCGTAAGGTGTGCAGGTTCAAGTCCTGTCACCCGCACTGATATATTTTTTCGCGTCATGATTTCTCATGACGCCTTTTTCATTCATTACACAGTATATAAGCAAAGCCGCAAGAAAAAACCTGCGGCTGTTATTATACATTTGTATGAATACATTTATATGCGTATAATTTTATTTCAGACATAGCATTTATATCTTTGACGCAATCCGCAATTAAAACTCTTCCACGTCATGATTCAGAAAAGTGCCGAAATAACGTGAAAAGAATTCCCTGTTCTCAACTTTCGGAACATCAAAGTTTTCACCATAATATCTTTCAAATACCTGAAGCATTTCATCAAAGCAATTGCTGAAATTGTGCTGAATGAACATATCGATATTTTCTTCTTTACATCGCGTTTTCAGATATTCAGTCTTGATATCAGGATACCTGTTCCAGACCTTTACAAGCTCAATATATACGTGTTCAAATCTTGTCCCAAACATATCTCATTCTCCTTTTTGATGATATTGTATCTTCGTATGGCGTAAAAAATATGCATAATAAGCTCACAGATATTGAGTTTATATGATTATAGCATATTTTATTCCGGATTACAATAACTATTTTGTTAAATTCCGCTTAATTCGTAAGCTTATTTTATAAAAATTGCTTTTTTATGAACTTTTTCTGATATGAACAGTCTTATAATCTTAACATTATAACTTGTACATACAGATTCTTTTTTATGTAAATACTCCCGATGGAATGTACGTCAATAAAATCTTTTTACGCAAAAATCCAGCTTTGTTTTAGTTCGGTTTTATCCATTTAGTATATTCGCAGTGATAATAAACCCGCTGCAAATGTCGTGTTACCGATGTTTTGTCCACAAAACTTTGTTGAACATATCATAACAAATGGAATTAATATACAATTTGTTTAGTAGAAATTGTAGCAGTATCACGAATATGATTAACAAAATGTGACTTTTCATGAAAAAGCATTTACAAATCACGTAATAAAGGGTATTATAATAACATACTTCATTCTTTTTAGGGGGCATTTTTTATGAGATTATTTACAGTATTGGGCGAGATCTACGACGACGTCGTGTCAGGCAGAAACACTTATATGTATGATGATGACTATGACTGCTTGTACCTGACCGTGAGCAAGGAGTTCGTAAACCACGCTCTGGAGAAGAAATGTGACGATTGTGGAGTTCTTGTCTTTACAATGGATCACGACTTCAATTATACGCTGGACAGCGTTCTCATCGATCAGGACGAACAGCCGCGTGATCTGAGAGAGGAAATAGCTGAATATATTGACCGTTATGAGGTCAATGAGCAGTATTACGAGCTTAGCAGCGCACTCTCCCATGTGTTTTGCAGAATTAACTGAGACCGAAGAACCGTCTTGATAAAAGGCGGTTCTTTTTTTGACAGGTAAAAACATACTGAACGCCGAAATATATAGAGGCAGCTTCTCTGCATACGCTTGACAACCACGCAATACTGCTGTACAATATATATGCAGATCAACAAATGCTGCAATATTTATTTTTAAGGAGATCGTTGTTTGAAAAACAATAACAGACCTGAGATAGCAGCGTAAACGGAAGGTTTGCGAATACTATCCACACAAACCTCCCGTGTCCGGTCAACTATTTCAGGAGGAAAAAAATGAATAATAATGACTATATCATACGTCCGGAAACAGAAAAAGACTACCGCGAGGTTGAGAATCTCGCCCGTGAAGCATTCTGGAACCTCAGCAAGCCCGGCTGTGACGAGCACTACTTTATACATACTCTGCGCTCACACAAGGACTTTATCCCTGAGCTCGACTATGTTCTTGAGCTTGACGGAATAATAATCGCATCGGTTATGTATTCCAGAAGCAGACTTACCGATGAGAACGGCAATGAAAAGAACATCGTCACTATGGGTCCGCTCTGCGTACTGCCCGGTTTTCAGCGCAAAGGCTACGGAAAGGCTCTGCTTGAACATTCATTTATCAAGGCAGCTGAAATTGGTTACGATACCGTTATCAACTTCGGAAACCCTGATAACTATGTTGCAAGAGGATATAAGAGCTGCCGGAGGTACAACGTGTGCTTTGAGGGAGATATCTTCCCTGCCGCTCTGCTTGTAAAGGTGCTGAAGAGCGACGCTCTCGACGGCAGGAAATGGTTCTATCACCCAAGCGACGCAGATCATCCCTGTGAGGATACAGAGGCACTCGAAAGATTCGATGCGCTTTTCCCAACGAAGGTAAAGGGCTGGCAGCCAAGTCAGGAGGAGTTCTATATCCACAGCCATTCTGTAATAAACCGCGAATAATGATATCAGATACATCCGACCTTAGGGTCGGATGTATTTTTTCTTGACTATCACTCCCTTTAAGAGTATAATTATATTGATATTCAACACAAGGGAGGTTATTTTATGGAACTTGAAGAGGAATACGCACGGAACAGAACTGCAATGAAAAATATAAAGAATCAGGATACCCAATGCTTTATCGTATACGCTTTAAATCTTATATTTATATTATTCATGGTCTTTTATTTTGCAATGACAGGCAGATACTTATATCTGATAATATGCTTGATAACAATATGTACTTCTGTTACAGGTTTTTTCAGCGTATATAAAAAAAGCACTCCTCTTGCGATAATTTCAGCTTCATTGATGGCAGCCGAGATCGTACTGTTATTCATGGAACTTGGTTTTTCATTGATACCTCTTTTCGGCTTCGGAGTATGTATGTATTACGCTGTTATAAATGTTATCAACTGCAAAAAATATGAATGGCTCAGTCAGCAGGACGGCTTTCCGCATTTTGAGATCCATCAGAAAATGTATGAAATGGAAAAGACTCAGTGGACTATAAAGGACCCTTACACACAGAGAAAAGAAGAGATTGAGAAAAGGAACTCCGATTCTGACGGCATGGAAAACCTTTGATATATGAAAATAAAAAAGCAGAACTCCGCACATAATGCGGAGTTCTGCTTTTTTCTCGGAGGGAAAACCATTTCAACACGTGAAATGATATGTTGTCATTTTTTCTGCCCGTAATAAGCGTTTGCTCCGTGCTTGCGGAAGAAATGCTTATCAAGCAGTCTCTGTGGCATTACCGGTGTATCCGGACGAAGGGTCTTTGTTATCCAAGCCATTGCGGAAAGCTCTTCAAGAACTACCGAGTTATGAACAGCCTCCATGCAGTCCCTGCCCCATACAAACGGACCGTGATTGGCTACAAGAGCCGCAGGTACGTTCTTATAGTCAGGACAGCATTCAACGATCACCCTGCCTGTTTCAAGTTCGTAATCGCCCTTTACCTCTTCATCTGTCATCTCCCTTGTACACGGTATCTCACCGTAGAAATAGTCGCCGTGGGTCGTTCCCAGTGCAGGGATACCCATGCAAGCCTGTGCGAAGGAAGTCGCATATCGGCTGTGAGTATGTACTACACCGCATATGCCGTCAAAATTCCTGTATATCTCAAGATGAGTAGGAGTATCACTGGAGGGTGAAAGCTCACCCTCCACCTTTTTGCCGTCGATAGTCAGCACAACTATGTCATCGGCAGTCATTGAATCATATTCCACACCGCTGGGCTTTATGGCGATAAGACCTGTTTCACGGTCATATTCGCTGACATTTCCCCATGTGAAGGTAACAAGTCCGTATTTTGGGAGCAGAAGATTTGCTTTAAGAACACGTTCTTTCAGTGCCTTAACGTCCATATATCACATCTCCGATCATGATGTCGCGTTCCAACTTTTCCTTTGTAGTGTCCTTGTTGATAACTACAAGTTCTATACCCATGATACGTGCGAAATCTCTTACAGTCTCGTCAGTGATATCATAAGAAAGCACTGTATGATGTGCTCCGCCTGCGATTATCCAGCACTCAAGTCCTTCAAGGAACGAGGGTGCAGGTCTCCACATTGTTCTTGCAACAGGAAGATTGGGCATTGTCTGGAAAGGCTTCTCACACTGGACATCCTGCTGGATAAGTCTGAATCTTCCGCCTATGTCTATAAGCGACAAAGCCTTTGCAGAACCTGCTCTGCCTTCAAATACTACTCTTGCAGGAGCTTCCTTTCCGCCTATTCCAAGATGATGTACTTCTATACGCGGTCTGTCTGCTGCGATGGACGGGCAGACCTCAAGCATATGTGAGCCGAGTATAAGCTCTTTAGAATAATCGTATGTATAATCCTCCATAAATGAGGTATTTCCGTCCGGATACATTGCCTTGACGATAGCTGTCATACCGGCTGTTTTCCAGTCGCCCTCAGCGCCGAAACCGTAGCCCTTCTGCATAAGGTGCTGTGTTGCAAGTCCGGGAAGCTGCTTCATGCCGTGAAGATCCTCAAATGTATTCGAGAAAGCCTTTGCGCCCTCGCGTACAAGTATCTTCTCGATAGCGATCTCCTCGCGTGCCTGATATCTTATAGTATCCTCGTCAGCCTTATTGTAATCATAAAGCTCGGCATACTCCTTCACAAGAGCATCTATCTCAGAATCGGTAACAGCGTTCATTATCTCAACAAGATCGCCTACCGCAAAGGTATTTACCTGCCAGCCAAGCCTGAGCTGTGCTTCGATCTTGTCGCCCTCTGTAACGGCAACCTCACGCATATTATCACCGAAACGAACAATTTTCAGGCTTCTGCTGAACATAACACCTACAGCCGCACGCTGCCACTCAGCGATCTTAGCCTGTACCTTTGGATCTTTCCAGTGACCTGCCACTACAGCTCTCGGCATACGCAGACGAGCCCCAATGAAGCCATGCTCCCTGTCGCCGTGCGCCGACTGGTGCAGATTCATGTAATCCATGTCGATAGCTTCATTGGGAATAGTCTCGTTGAACTGCGTGTGAAAGTGAAGCCAAGGCTTTTGTAAGATTGCAAGTCCGTTTATCCACATTTTGGAAGGTGAAAAGGTGTGACAGAAGGTTATTATTCCTGCACACTCATCATCATAGTTTGCTTCTCTGATGATCTTTTCTATTTCGGATTCTGTCTTTACTGTGAGCTTATACTCAACAGGAAAAGGAAGCTTGAGTCCGTCAACTATCTTTTTTGAGTCCTCCTCGACCTGTCTGAGAGTTTCCTCACCGTACAGGAACTGTGAACCCGTTATAAACCAGAATTTCATACTGTATCTTTCCTTTCTGTTATTCGGCATCTGCAGCTCTTACAGCTGAAAGTCCCGAAATATATTTTTTCATATATGCATTTATACCATCGACATCCTCCTGCGAAGGAGATACGGTACTTCCCTTCATACCGGCAAATACCCTGTCGTTAAGGTAATCAACGAGGGTCTCATCACCGTTCCTGTTCACCATGTATGAGGCAAGCAGCGCTATTCCCCATGCACCGCCTTCGCCTGCGGTCTGCATCAGCGTAACATCCGCACCGAGTGCAGCCGCAAGGAAGTTCTGGCTTGGGAAAGGCGTTTTGAAGAAACCGCCGTGAGCAAATATCCGTTCGAGCTTTACGTGCTCCTGTTCTGTAAGTATGTCCATGCCCGCTTTCAGCGAAGCGACGCAGGAATATACAAGACTGCGGGCGAGATTCCTTATACTGAACACTGAATCGGGACTGCGCATCAGCAGCGGTCTTCCGTCCTTTATTCCGGTAACAGGCTCGCCGGCGTAATAGTTGTAGGAGATAATGCCGTCGCAGTCAGGATCACCCTCAGCTGCAAGGGAATAGAGCATATCATAAAGCTTCCCCTTGGGCAAGTCAACTCCGGCTTCGCTGAGGAAACCGCCGAACATACCGAACCATGCGTCAAGATCTGATGTGCAGCTGTTGCAGTGTACCATTGCCACAGGAGCTCCGCAGGGAGTTGTTACTATATCTATCTCGCGGTGTACCGCCGCAAGATTTTCTTCAAGAACTATCATCGAGAATATCGACGTTCCTGCTGAAACATTTCCGGTTCTCGGAGTAATGCTGTTTGTAGCAGCCATGCCTGTCTGTGCGTCGCCCTCCGGCGGACAGAACGGCACTCCGGGTCTGAACGTGCCGGTAGGATCAAGGAGACGCGCCCCTTCTTCCGTAAGCCTTCCTGCGCAGTTCCCTGCCTGTACTATGACCGGCAGCAGTCCGGAAAGCTTTGTCCGCAGCTCAGTACCTGCCGCAAGCTCATCAAACTTTTTAAGCATTGCGGCATCATAATCGCAGGTCTCCGGATCTATCGGGAAGATGCCCGAAGCGTCTCCTGCACCTATCACCTTTTCGCCGGTGAGGATATAGTGTACATATCCTGCAAGAGTCGTCATAAACGCGAGCCTTCCTATATGGGGCTCGTTGTTCAGAACAGCCTGATAAAGATGGGCTATGCTCCAGCGCTGAGGGATATTGAAGCTGAAGGCTTCCGTCAGTCTGTCAGCCGCCTCCTCAGTCATCGTATTGCGCCATGTTCTGAACGGAACGAGCTGATGATCGTTTTCATCAAACGCAAGATATCCGTGCATCATCGCAGATATGCCGATACCTGCGGCTGTTTCGAGTTTTATATTGTAATCTGCTTCTACATTTTTCATCAGATCGGCAAAGCATTCCTGCAGTCCTGACCTTACGCTGTCGAGCGAATAGGTCCATACTCCGTCCGCAAGTTCATTCTGCCAGTCGTGTACGCCTGACGCCAGCGGTGTATGGTCCTCGCCGATAAGTACCGCTTTGATACGGGTCGAACCGAACTCGATACCAATTACTGCTTTACCGTTTTTTATCTGTTCTGCACTGCTCATGATTTTACTCCTTTTGCTTCAACTGACTTTGTTGCCGAAAGATTAGCCTTCTTGCGGCGGGCGATGATGATACTCTGGATTATAAGGAATATACAAAGCATAGAAGCGTTTGTGATTCCTGTCCACCACGCCTGGTCAAGTCCTACTGATGATACGATCTGCTGAATAAGAGCAAGCGATAGTACGCCGAAAAGTGTTCCTATGATATTTCCGACGCCGCCTGTAAGCATGGTTCCGCCGATGATCGACGAAGCGATCGCGTTCATCTCAGCTCCCGCTGCATGAGATGCCGATCCCGAGCCTACGTGCATAAAATACACGAATCCACCAATTCCGCCTAAAATACCGCACATGAGGTATGCAAGGAATGTCGTTCTCTTTACATTTATTCCCAGCATGAGTGCGCTTTGTCTGTTGCCGCCCACTGCATAAAAGCTTCTTCCTGTCTTTGTCCATTTAAGGAAGATAAAAAGTGCGGCAACTGTAATAAGTGCGATCACTACGCCGATCTCTATATATGCGTCGATGTAATCGCCTCTTTTGTTCACCGATCCCATACCAGGGATGATGATCCTTGTTTCCTTGAGCTTTACGAACGCTTCATTCTTTACATTGAAAGGATTGGTATGTACGATAGTCGTCATACCTCTTGCAAAGAACATACCTGCAAGCGTTACTATAAAAGGCTGTATATCCAGATAAGCTACAAGGAAGCCCTGTACCAGTCCGAATGCAAGACCGATTCCGAGTGATATCATTACTGCTCCGAAAATGCTTCCGCCGTGATAATCAAGTGAAACAGCTGCGCTCATACTTACAAGAGCTGCCATTCCGCCAAGCGATATATCGATACCGCCAGTTATCATTACAAGCGTCATTCCGCAGGAAAGTATGATAAGCGCGGCATTTCCGTTGAGCATATTGAAAAATGTCTGTCCTTTGACGAAGCCTTCACCAAGTCCGAATATCGCGAACAAATACATAAGTATATACACGATGATCGTTATGGACATAAGAAGATTGGTATCAGATAATCCTCTTGTAAGACGCCGGAACGATCTTCCGGCAGTCATATCCTTCTGCGGCATATATTATTCCTCCATTCCACGCCTTCATTTTCAGCTTTTGCTCACCGCACCGGCGGGAGCACGCAGTTTCTTGAAAACTGCTGCTATCTTTTCTCTTACTATCGGTGCGCTGAGTACCACAAGAACGATAACTACTACCGCTTTATAGGCAGGAAGAGCATCCGACTGCACCTGAAATTTGTAAAGCGTTGTGGTAAGGAACTGTATAACATACGCTCCGAGTATTGACGCAGATATCTTGAATTTTCCGCCGCTGAGCGAATTGCCTCCCAGGGCAACGGCAAGGATAGCGTCCATTTCTATATCCTTCGCAACTACAGAATAGTTGATAGTTGAAAGTCTGCTGACTTTGATGAAGCCTGCCACTGCTACGCACAGTCCAAGTATAACATATGTTATGAACTTGATAAACGCCGGATTGAGACCGTTCAGACGTGAGGACTTTTCATTGATTCCGACTGACTGAACATACAGTCCGAGGTTTGTGAATTTCAGAGCCAGACAAATAATTATTATGCAGGCTACTGTGATGAAAAACGGTGTCGGCACCGGTATTCCCGGAATATAACCGCCGAAGAACGTGAAAGTTCTGTCAGTAATTACCGGGAGCTCGTTATTGTTTATCCATGCCGCTATCGAACGTCCGGCTGTAAAGAGTATCAGCGTTGCGACCATAGGCTGTATCTTGAATACAGAGACCAGAACACCATTGAAAGCGCCGCAGGCCATTGCCGCAAGACAGCTAATAAGGAATGCAACTATAATAGGAGCCTGCAGTGTTTCAGGACGTGAATTAGTTCCGCAAAGCACCCTCAGCACCACGCTGCCGCTGATGGCTATTACCGCTCCGACGCTGATATCCTGTCCTCGTGAAGCAGCTGTTACGAGCGTCATTCCGATAGCAAGTATCGCAAGCTCTGAGCCGTAGTCTATTATCGAGATAAGATTTCCCGAAAGGACCGGGTCGCCGTTGCTGTTATATCCTATCGTTATTTTGAAGAATGACGGATCAGCTATAAAATTGAAGATCGCAAGTATAAGCAGCGCAGCGATCGGGATAAATATCTGATTTCTCACTATTGCAGACAAAAATGAACTTTTGCCCGCAGTTCTGCTCTTTCCTGTCATTCCCGGTCACCTCCTGCGATTGTATTCATAATTGTGTTCTGAGTAAGCTGATCGCCTGTAAGCTCGCCTACAAGCTTACGGTCACGCATAACGAGCAGCCTTGAACAAGTACGCAGCATCTCATCAGTTTCCGAGGAAATGAAGGTTATGCTCATGCCTTCCGAAGCGAGCTTCAGCACAAGCTTCTGTATATCGACCTTAGTGCCTACATCAATACCGCGGGTAGGTTCATCGAGAATGAGATATTCCGGCTTTGTCAGCAGCCAGCGTCCGAGAATTACCTTCTGCTGATTACCGCCTGAAAGAGACTTTACAGGTGTATTTACCGAAGCTGTCTTGATATCGAGCAGCTTTATGTATTCCTCAGCAAATTTGACCGCCTCAGCCTTTGAGAACGGTTTGAAGAATCCTTTTTTCACCTGAAGTGCAAGTATGATATTATCGCGGACGGAAAGATCTCCTACGATACCGTCGCTTTTACGGTCCTCGGAAAGATAGGCAATACCGTTCTTCATAGCGTCGATGGGCTTGTTTATCTTTACTTCCCTGCCCTTGACCTTGACTTTTCCGCCTGTGACCTTGTCAGCTCCGAAAATAGCTCTTACGCACTCGCTTCTGCCCGAACCGAGAAGACCGGTGAAGCCGTTGACTTCACCTTTGCGTATATTGAAGTTGAATGGCTTGATGCCTTCTGAGCTGCAAAGCCCTTCCGCTTCATACACATATTCCTTTGACTTATCGCTGAAAGCAGGCATATCATTTTTGATATCCGCCATATCGTCCAGTTCCTTGCCCAGCATTTTTGAAACGAGCTGAACACGGGGAAGATTTTCGATCTCATACTCTCCCACGAGCTGTCCGTCCCTGAGTACGGTAATCCTGTCGCAGACCTCGTATACCTGGTCAAGAAAGTGAGTAACGAATATTATACCTACTCCACGTTCCTTCAGCTGCCTCATAAGCTTAAAGAGCTTCTCTACCTCTGATTCGTCCAGTGAAGACGTCGGCTCGTCGAGTATGAGAACGCTGCATTCCATATCGACAGCTCTTGCGATAGCGACCATCTGCTGCACCGCGATAGAGCAGCTTGCAAGCTGCTGATTGGGCTTAACGGCTATACCGAGTGAATCAAGCAGTTTACCTGCCTGACTGTTCATACTTTTCCAGTTAACGAGTCTGTTTTTGCCTCTGCCAAGGAATATATTCTCTGCGACAGAAAGGTTGGGGCAGAGAGATATCTCCTGATAAACGGTGCTTATTCCAAGGTTCTGCGCTTCCTGCGGAGAATGTATCTGTACCGGACCGTCATGTCCCTTTATGAAGATATCTCCGCTGTCTTTTATATGCACACCCGTAAGAACCTTTATAAGAGTTGATTTACCTGCGCCGTTTTCGCCCATAAGAGCGTGTATCTCTCCCTCACGGAGCGTAAAATCCACATTTCTCAGAGCCTTTACTCCCGGAAATGATTTATATATCCCTCGCATTTCCAGCAATGATTTCTCTTGCATTGCTTTTCCTCCTAAGTGAGTTTCATGCTCATCCGCAAATTTCCTTGCGGAAAAGTTTTAAAATTAGTGCGGTGACAAGAGCATTCACGAATGCGTCACCGCACTTTATTTTGTTATTCAGTGTCCTGTAACACTTTCATCAGATACCGTACTGATTTACATCTTCGTCGGTAATTGTCTTTGCATCAAAGCCCTTTTCATCCATGATAATGGTTTTCTGAGAGAGGGTCTCACCTTTTTCGAGCTTTTCGATTACTTCTTTTATATAAGTTGACTGGAACGGATTGCACTGTCCGTCATAGTTCCAGTTTCCTTTTTTAAGTTCTTCAAGCGCCCACTTGTTGCAGTCGAAGCCTATAACGACTACATCCTTGTCAACGCCGTGTGAGATATTTGCCTTGTCAAGAGCAGCAACCGCTCCCTTTGCCATATCGTCGTTCTCAGCATAGATAACATTGAACTTCTTATTGGCATCTATAGCGGACTGAACGATCTGCTGCGCCTTTTCAGCATTCCATTCAGCTGTCTGCTGTGTAACAATGTTCCAGCCGAGCTCCTTGGCTGTTGCATCAAGAGCTCCCGAACGGCCCTTCTGAGCAGCCGTACCCATTACACCCTGGATATGGATAATATCGTAGGACTTCAGGTTCTGGGATTTGAGCCAGTCAACCGCCTGCTCACCTTCCTTTGCCATATCCGAAACGATCGAAGCGTCATAGAGGCTCTCGTCAGCGTCAATGGTACGGTCGAAGAGGATAACCTTTACGCCTGCAGCCTGCGCGTCCTTGAGAACTGAATCCCAGCCTGCAGTATCAGCTGCGGAAAGGAGAAGATAATCGACCTCGTCCTGTATGAACTTCTGCGCAAAATTGATCTGATCCTCATTCTTGAGGCTGTACTTGAAAGAAGCGTCAAATCCGTTTTCCTTTGTGAATGTAGCCTTCAGGTCATTAACATTAGCTGTACGGTAGCCGGACTCGTTCGGATCGTTATTAATGATGCCTACTTTAATAAGTGAATCGGACGAACCGCCTTCGTTTTCTGTCTTGTTCGCAGTTGCGGAATTGGACGAGTTTGACGAACTGCCTGAGTTTGACGAACTGTTTGTACCGCCGCAGCCTGCAAACAAAGCTCCGCACATGATAGTGCTTGCTGCCATTGCAAATATTTTCTTCATTTCCATAATCAAAATTCCTCCATCTGAACTTATTATGCATTTTAACGTCCCTGGCGTTAACTTGTACTTACATTATAATCAATTTGTACTTACATTGATACCGAAAATATTACTCAAAATGTTTATTATTTTTTGAATGTGATGTTAAGAATTTTTATGGGCATACATTTGCACTGTTCTGGAACTGCCTCGGAGTCTGTCCTGTATACTTCTTGAATATCTGGCTGAAATAGCGGTAATCCCTGAACCCTACATCATAAGCGACTTCATATATCATCTTGGACGTACAGCAGAGCAGCTCCCTTGCGTGAGCTATCCTCGCAACTGAAATATATTCGGACAAGTTTTTTCCATACTCTTTCTTGAACTGTGCGCTGAGATACGAAGGGCTGAGCCCGACAGCCTCCGCCACGACAAGGAGGGACAGTTCATCATTCATATAGTTTTTGTCTATGTAGTCCCTTGCCTTGGCAACAATGCTCCTGCTGCTCTCTTTTGCCGATTCTATGCGCCATCTTATGCAGTCGTGAACGATCTTGTGAAGGAACTTCATAGTATCATCAGCTGTCATAAGGTCTGATCCGATATCGTCAGCCGTCCCGAAATGGCCGAAGAATTTCTCATTGCTTATGCCTATCTTGCGTGCAAATGAATGAGCCGCCACATATATGTCCATACAAACATACAGCCTTATCATCAGCGACCTGATCCTTGAATATTCGACCTCATTAAGAATGGAATCAAGAGTATCGTCACAGCTTTCAAGGCTCCCGCTCTGTAAAAGCTCTTCGATCTTCTTGATGTCAAGACGTTTAACGTCCTGCACCGTCTCTTTTTTGTCAATCATAGATAATACCCCTCAGTCCTTTGCTTGCATTTTTTTCAATTTGTATTTACATATTTTTTATTTTTCTCACTGACTCACGTACTTTAAGTTCCGGGGTAAAGATTATATCTCCTTCGTTGTCTGAAAAAGAGCTTATCTTGTCTATCAGCTTTTCAGCAACTGCCTCACCGAGCCTTCTCTGCGGATGGGCAACAGTTGTAAGCGGAACATCACAGATAGAAGCATATTTTGAATCGTCCACACCCACTACAGACAGATCGCCAGGCACGGATATATCGTGTTCCTTGCAGAACTGAAGCAGCTTTATAGCGATATTGTCATTATAGCAGACAACCGCCGTCGTTTCACCGAGAAGCTCAAGCAGTCTGTTCTCGCCGGATGTAAAAATCAAATTCTTATCAGCGGTAGCAAACCAAAGTACATTGTCCTCTGCGTTTTTCAGTCCGTGCGCAATGCAGCTCTTTGTGAAACCGCAGTACCTCTTATGTCCCTGTATATCGTCAAGTGCGAATATTCCTGCGATCTTTCTGTGGCCGCAGTCAAATATATAATCAGCCGCGACTCTTCCGGCTGCTTCATCGTCCATTGCAACGCACGGATAATCCGACCACGGATACTTTGCATTGAAGAATACCACCGGGATATTATTCCGTCTGAGTTCATCATAAAGCTCCATATTCGGATTCGGCAGGGCACTCTTTGAAGGTTCGACGATAAGTCCCTGAACTCCTCCGGATATCATGCTCTGAAGCGCCTGCTGTTCTTCTGCCACCTTATTATGTGTTATGGCCAGCTGCATCGAAAAGCCCGAATCATTAAGGACGCTTTCGATACCAGTAACTATCTGCGGGAAAATATAATCAGTAAAATATGTCGATATAACACCTATGTTCCTTGTCTGTACTGTCGGTACAGGCTGTGTGAAACCTGACGAAATAAATGCGCCGCTGCCGCGTACCCTGCTTATAACATTCTCGTTTTCAAGGCACATCAGAGCCTGTCTTACAGTCTGTCTGCTAACATTGTGTATTTCGCAAAGCTCCTTTTCCGTAAGAAAACGGTCCTTGGGCTTCAGTCCTTTTGACGCAATATAGTTCTTTGCCCACTCAACGATAGTAATATATTTATAATCTTCCATAATATCCTCCCAAACCGATAAGTACCGGATTTTTCTTTATGATAACATAAATAATAAGATTTGTAAATACAACTTTAGATCTGTACTTAAAAATTTGTACGCACACACAATATTTTATTCCGCTGATTGTGCATTTTTACAACATTCTTTAATTGATAAAATGAATTACGCAGATCCGTACAGTATACAGCCGTTTCCCGTAACAAGCTCAAAAAAGTTAACAAAATGTTCCTTGAAAGATATTTTATAATATGCTATAATATCAAAAATGCATGATATGTATTTGGATTATATATGGACTGAGAGGTAATTAATATGGATTTCCGTGAATATCTGGACAAGTGCGATTCTGTGACCTGCATAATGTCAGTTGAGAAGAAACCGGACGGCAGCTATGGCGACATCAGGATAGTTGACGGAAACAAAGCATATATCGACTCGATAGAGCGCAACGACGACGCTGTGACCGATGTTGCAAAGGAGAAGGTTTTTGTTCCGAATTCCCTTTACACCAAGTATTTCCCCTATGATATGAATTTCGAGAACTACTGCTACAAGTCAGCGGTAAAAAAAGAGGTTCTACACGCCTACGTACACCCTGAACGCTTTGATATATGGTTCAATTTATTCTTCATGCCGGTAACGAGCGACGATGAGAATATAGGCTACTGCACCTATACCTATACAGCTTCCAGGGAACCGAATTCCGAGCTTATGTCGAACACCTCCCTTGAGATCGCTTCAAATGTTCTGCAGGCTTGTATAAAGCTCTACAGCGGCTCTGATTTCCAGACCTCCATTGATGAGGTGGTTGCTCATATCAGAAAGATAAGTAATGCCAACCGCTGCGTACTCCTGCTCACGGATTTCAGCGCCGGAATGTGCCGGCTCCTTAGCGACAATCACGTTATTGAGGGTTCAAAGGGCTCGATAGATAAGATCGTAACGGGAGCATTCTTTGATATAGTTTCAACATGGCCTGCGACCATTGACGGAAGCGACTGCCTGATAATCAAGGACGAAAAGGACATGGAGATACTCAGGGCAAGGAATCCGGTATGGTATGAATCACTGAAGCAGTATGACGTAAATACCCTCGTGCTTTTCCCGATCAACTACGGCGGTGAGACAAAGGGCTATATCTGGGCTACCGATTTCGACGTTGAAAACACTATCAAGATCAAGGATATACTTGAATCCACAACATATTTCATCGCCTACGCCATTGCGAACTACCAGCTACTCAACCGTCTTGAGATAATGAGCACTATCGATCTCCTCACAGGTATAAAGAACCGCAACGCCATGAACAACTACGTTAACGCTCTCGTTGAAGGCAAGAAAAAATATCCCGAAAACCTTCGCGTTGTCTTTGCAGACCTCAACGGTCTGAAACAGGTCAACGACAACAGCGGTCATATCGCAGGCGACCTTCTCCTGAAGAATGCTGCTCTTATACTTCAGGACACCTTTATCGGACAGGACGTCTACCGTGCAGGCGGCGACGAGTTCACTGTTTTCGTATCAGGCATGAGCGATGAGGAATTTGAACAGAAGATCGCAAGGCTCCGCAACTATGCCGATAACGCCGAGGGCGTGAGCTTTGCTGTTGGATACTGCTGCGATGAGGGCAGGAATGACATCAGGAATACCATGAGCCTTGCGGATGAAAGAATGTACGCAGACAAGGAAGCATACTATCAACGCTTCCCGGAACGCAGACATAAATAACCTTACTCATAAAAATATCCCGGAGCTGAATATCATCTCTCCGGGATTTTTTATGCACAGACCGTTCGGAAATAATAAAACGCTTCCCCTTGTTTGACATATAATTGATTTGATGTTATAATACTGATGTTCCGAAATTTTACGGAGGTGACACTTATCAATAAATATTACAAAATCCCTCAACTGCTTGCGGCAGTCTCGACAGTTCTTATAATCAGTTTTTCTGCCGCCGATGTTTACGGAGCAGCTGAGGACTTTACAGAAACTGTTCCGCCTACTTCCGCAAACGGTATAATTACACTCGACAACGGTCAGCAGTGGTTCAAAGCCACAGAACTTGAAAACGGCAGGGACTACCTCATTACCGTCAGCCGCCCTGACGGCAGCAGCGCTATGCTCACAGCTGATGACCGTATCAGCGCCGAATATATCTGGCACTTCGCAGAGGAGAAAATGGTCACAAGCACCGCTACTCATTATAATGAACTTTATACTGATACCCACCGTCTCTGCTGCCATGAAGGAGACCTTTATCTGACTCAGGGTTGGTGGAACTCAGGCGATCAGACGTGGAATTTCGACGGCAGCAGACTTTTCTACAACGACGACGGAAAGATAACATACCTTTCTTACTCGGCTGCTGACGATGTACACTTCGGCTGTACGTACAACGCTTCGGAAGCTGCTCAGGTAAACATATACACAAGCGGAAAAGAGCTTGCAAGGTGTATAAAAACTCAGCCCTGTGCAGACAGCTTCGTCATAGAAGGGAGCGGTTATGCGGCTCCGGAATTCTCGGTAGAGCTCCTTGATGATTCACTGATAACCGACAGCGTAAGGTGGTTCACGGACGGTGAAGAAAAAGACGGAAACGGACTTTCATTCACTGCCGGAGACCTTGCGGGAAAAGCTGCCGGAGTCCACAGGGTAAGCTGTATTGTCGAAGCACATGACAGTGAAGACCACTACTACCGCGAGAAGTCTCAGGACGCGGTCTTTGTTATCACAAAGGGCATAGTCCCCGATTCCTTCATAACCTTTTCCGATGTACATGAGCAGTACGACCTTATAGGCAAAGCAATAGAGGAAGTTCTTGACCGCACCGGCGGTTATATACCGTCACTGGTGATATGTACCGGCGACATGATAAACGGTCCGACTATGGATCACGATACTATGGCGAACAGGTATCTGCCGCGCCTGAAGCCTTATCTCGGCGGACTTGATACCGTATTCGTTGCAGGCAACCACGATTCCGGCTCCGCTGTATCCGAATGGTCAGTCGCCGCCGGGCTCGGTGCTGACGAAAGCTTTTCGGACGGCTGCGGTGTCATCTTCCGCGGAAGCTCTGCGGAAGTCGCAGAAAACGGCACTAACAGCACAGCTGCCGGAAACGTGATAGTCTACGGAATCAATTACGATACGATAAACACTGAATCCGGCGCTCTGACAGTACAGGATTACAACTGTATCAGAGATCAGATAGAGAGCTTTCTAAGCGATACAGCAAAGGATTATCACGGCGAGCTGATAGTTTTCTCTGCCCATGCCGGTCTGCACGTACTCGGCGTACAGCCTCAGAGCGTTAATCTCAGCGGCTATACCGTCGGCAGCTGGACAGGCGCAAACGCTTATAATGTTGACCATTCCTATGAGTTGGCAGCGCTTATAAACTCGTATGCCGAAAAGTATAAAATGAACATAATTTACCTCTTCGGTCACGATCATTCCCGTGGAGAAAGGGAATTCATACTCACCGAAGGAGATGTCCTCATCTCCGCAACAGAGTCAGCATATAAAGAAACCAAAAGCCTGCCGCTGAAATTCACATATGCTCATTCGGGATATCTTTCAACAACTATAGGCATAGCTGACGCACATTACAGTTTTATTTACAAAAGCGGCAGCAAACTCGTTTACGAGCTGCTGCGTATAAATGAGCCTGACTTCATTAAGCAGAAGGAGATCAGTCTCAAAGCCGCAGCTCCTGCTGCTGCATCTGCCTCATCCGCAGTCGCAGCAACTGTACAAAGCACCGAAAGTCCCAAGACCTCAGGAAAAATAAACTTAATGCCTGTTCTGCTGGTTTCGGCAGGATTGTTTCTGATTAGCAGCAGGCGGAAAAACTGAATCTTATAAAAAAGCTGCGTTTTACGCAGCTTTTTCCTTTCATATTTCAATTGTTCCGGTCGCCGTTCTCTCACGGAAACAGGTATCATGCTCTACAAAAAGCATTGTAGGCTTATATTCAAGCAGCAGCTTTTCTATCTGCATACGTGAAAAAATATCGATATAGTTCAGCGGCTCGTCCCATATATAAATATGCGCCGGTGTAAGAAGACTTGCAGCTATCAGTATCTTCTTTTTCTGTCCTTCGGAAAGCTCGGAAATATCCTTTGCAAACTGTCCGCGTTCAAAGCCGAGCTGTCTGAGGATCGTGCAGAACATACTCAGCTCCGTCCCTACCGAATCAGAAAAATCCCGTATGCTGCCCCTGAGCGTTGAAGTATCCTGATCCACATATGAGACAACAAGTCCCGGTGCGACATTGCATATGCCATTTCTGACTATTCCTTCCCCCCGTACAGTATCTCCGGATTCAGCAAGCAAAGCCTTTATAAGCGTGGACTTGCCGCAGCCGTTCGAGCCGCTCAGAGCAATACGGTCACCTTTTTTCACAGTAAATGTCAGTCCGGAAAGAACATCTTTTTCCGCTCCTTCATATCTCAGACTGAGATCCCTTACATTTATGAGAGTGTTACTGTGATGTACGAGCTGAATGAGCTTCAGCTCCGGAGTGCGCTCGATATCGCTGAGAAGTCCCTCCTTCTTCTCTATCTCCCTGCCTATCCGCTTTTCGATATTCTTCACTCTGCTCTGCATTTTCTTCGTCTTTGCGCCGATGAACGAACGGGTGCTTATACTCCTGTCGTTTTCCTTTATGGGGTCAAAGCCTATCTTGGACCTCTCGCTTTTGTCAGCCCACTCTGACGTTCTCCTCACAGCCTGTCTCAGTTTTTTTATCTCCTTTTTATGCTTTTCGTTCTCTGCAAGCGCAAACTGATCCTTGTGCTGCTTGTTTTCCCACCAGCTTGAAAAGTTTCCGCTCTGCACCTCTATGCTCTTCCTGTTGAGCACGAGCACATGATCCGTGCAGGCGTCAAGAAGATCGCGGTCGTGGGATACAAGTATGAATCCGCTCTTGGAAGCGAGATATCTCTTCACAGCTTCACGCGCATTCCTGTCAAGGTGATTGGTTGGCTCGTCTATGAGAAGGAACTCGTTCTCTCCCGAAAACAGCACAGCCAGCAGCACCTTGGTACGCTCACCGTGACTGAGTGTGCAGAATGGTCTGTAAATAAGCTCCGCAGTTTCATCAAGCTGACCAAGCTCGCATACAACTCTCCACTCCTCACAGCCGCTCTTTATATCTTCGAGAAATTCGTATGCAGGCAGAGCAGACTGCTCCCCGGTAAGCTTATACGGAAAATACTCAAATCTTACAGACACATCTATCGAACCGCTGTACTGATATTTTCCCATAAGCAGATTCAAAAAGGTCGTCTTTCCCTTTCCGTTCCTTCCTATAAAGCCCAGCTTCCATGAAGTATCTATGGAAAAGGACACATTCTCAAAAACATTGTCAAAACTTCCCTCATAACCGAATGTAAGGGAATTCACACTTATCTGTGACATATTCATTCCTCCTTCCGGGGTCAGAAAAAGGGCCCCTTTGCTGCCAAAAGGACCCATTACGCACTTATAACCTCACGAAAAAACAGATGACGCACCTGTAAAGCCATCACCCTGCAATATATAAAAGCAAAAAGAGGTTATGAGAACATAATCCACTTTTGGCAACATGACAAGACAGTATGCCTGAAAATATCACACTGTCAGAATAATATTCATGTGTTCAAAAGCGAATTATCTTTTCATCCTCACACCTCTTTCGGAAAATTCTGTATGTATTATAACACACCCCGCATTATTTGTCAACAGAAAAATGCCGCAGACAAGCTGCGGCATCAGGTATATATCAGCAGCCCCAGAATCTGTACATCTCGAATACAGCTATTGCGGAAGCCGTTGCGATATTGCCTGCTATACTGAATATATAGCATATTTTTCCGTTTTTTGAGGTATTTCTTTTCAGTATGAAAGCTATCCCTGCAATGGCGGCTGCCCCGCAGAGCACAAAGCTTATCATCTGTATTATGCCGGCACAGGCTCCCACAGACTTCGCAAGTCCTGTAGATGACATTGCAGCGACCAATATAACAGCTATCGCAAGGAGTGAAGCTGCCTTTGCAAGCTGAGCCCATGTGAGTATGAACTCCCCCTTGTACGGGCTGATAAGTTTTGCTTTTCTGAGCTTTCGCTTTGCAAGCAGAACAAATATGGCGGAAATGCCTGAAAGGAAAAATGCAGCCAGCAAGGATATCTTCGGCACGTACAGCTTTACAGGCATATACTCTACCGCACCTGCTCTTATTCCCTCGGTTCCGTCGGAATATCTGCTTATTCCGAGGATATGCACTTTATCAATATAATCATCTGTATACGTATACTTGTAAACATCATTCCCGATATCCGTATATCCTTCGACCTTTTCCGTATTAACAGCACCGAGGAAACTGAAAAAGCTGCCTATTCCTTTAATAGTCGATCGTGAAGCAACATATTCCCCACTGAAACCGGCAGGCTTTTCGTTTTCCGATGAAAGATCCTTACCAGTATAATTCCCGAAAATATACTCAGGCAGCAGGCTTAACATAGGATTATAATTATAATTGGAATTCGTGGTCAGCAGTACAAGTCCGACCTTTAAATCACGGTCGAACAGCATATTTGCAACTCCGGAATTTGTACCGCCGTCGTGTCCGTATACCTGTACCGCATACTCACTTGACCAGAAGCCGTAGCTGCAGCAGGGTATATCAGAATTTCCGTAGAAGGATGAGCCTGAGAACAGCTTCTCCTGTGTTTCGGCCTTTTCAAAGAGCGGATGACCATCGTCAACGAAAGCCTGCGCATATCTTGCAAGGTCGCCGATAGTTCCTACAGCGCTTCCAGCCGGATATATGGGACAATAAAACAGCTCGGAGCCTGTTTCCTCCCAGATTGGCAGCATCAGAGGCATTTCGTATGATCTAAGCTTTTCACGCTGCTCCTTCACCCACATATTATCACTGTGGTCAGCCGAGACTGCTGTATGCTCCATTCCGAGAGGCTCAAGGATATTCCTGTGAACATAGTCCGTAAAATCCATACCGCTTACCCGCTGAACTATAAATCCCGCAAGTGCCGCTCCCCAGTTGGAATAGGACGACACCTCACCCGGACGGAAGGTCTGTGCAGGTTCTATCTTACGGAGTTCCTCTTCAAGCGAGCCAATATCAGCCGCGTCCCTGACGAATAACCTGTATGTACTCTCGCACCAGCCACCCTGATGATTCATAAGGTCAGTGACCGTGATAGGATCATCGTATTTCAGGTTTTTCAGGAAGTTATCGGGAAGATATGTGCGTATATCAGCGTCAAGGTCAATTTCCCCCTGCTCCCACAGCTGCATTATGCTGACCCATATCATTGTCTTGGATATACTTCCCCATTCGAAAACCGCATTTTCGTCGTTGACAAGATCCTCTTTCATGTTGATGTATCCCTCATAATTGGTATACAGTATCTCGTCGCCGTGAAAAACCGCGGCAGATGTAGGCGGCAGCTTACTATTAATTTCTGAACCGTATGCATTCGTTAAGAGCCCGACCATTTTTTCAAAGGCATTAAAGGAAAGACCTGACGGGAAAGTAAATCCTTCGTCTTTTTCCGCTGCAAAGGCAGTGCCTGAAACTGCGATGCCCGCCGCAAGAACCAAAGCCGCAGCCCTGCTTATCAGTTTATTTATAAGTTTCATGTTCCCCCTCCTTACAGCTCTCTCTTTTCATAGTCCACAACAGCGCAGACTGTCCGATATACCACGAATCCGTAGCCTACGACAATGAACAGCAGCATTGCAAGCATTCCGTCAAAGGGTCTCGCAAGCGACTTTATAACAGTGAATAACATAGCTATCACCGGGAACACTACTTTCTTCAACGGCGTAAACACTATGACCGCCGCTAAGATCCCAAAGCCGAAATATCCTCCGACCACCTTGAGAACGCCCTTCAGGGCAGCGTTCTTTTTCTGCTTATAGCCCTTTTTGTAGTATTTCCTCAGCATTGATGACATTATCATAAGTGAAAGCATGAATATTATCCCGAAAACTATCCTTGAAGCAGATCTATCAACAAACGGCGTAAGAGCAGCATCGAGGAACTTGTTCGTATCCGCGTAAGCGCCGTCCGTCCAAACAGTATCATAAAGTCCGCTTTTATTGGCAATTGTCATTATAATGAATGCAATTATCCCTGTTATTGTAGTAAGAAGCGTAAGCAGGGCAAATCTTGCGATGACAACGCTTTTTCTGTCCGTAGGAACTACTCCGAAGCTCTTTCTGTAGCCTTTTTTCTCCTCATTGCGGATCAGCATATTGCATATAACGATAGCAACGACCAGAACAAACAGTGAAACGAAAGAGCCTGCAAAGATAAGAGCTATACTCAACACTATCGTAAAGAACAGAAAGAACTTAAAGTCAGTATCCTTTTTCCCCTTGAATCCCATAAGATCTATCCGCATAAGATCTATTATCCTTTTCATAGAAACCACTCCTATATTTCGTAGTCAGCCGTCTTTTTCTCAGTGATACGGCAGAACAATATGCCTATAGCCACAGCTGCCGTATTGAGAACTATTCCCCATAACCATGTACCGCCTTCCGTCGAAGGAAACAGCCACTTATCATACGGCGGTATCACCCCATTGACAATAAGCTCGACGCTGACAATAAATGCGATTATCACGACAGAAAAAATAAGCAGTACGTTTCTTATATCATGTTCATGCCTTTCGATATCCGACCTCATATTAATGAATGTGACCTGTACTATCAGCAATGAACATATGATTATAACGAGAGGAACAAATTTAAAAACACTGCCTTCTGCCACTTCAATACCGTCAAGATCATGTAATCCCTTGCAAAATACTTCAAACTTTAGCGGAAATATCTCATAAAGCTTTGATATTTTGCTTATCCCCATGAAGATAAGTGTAATAAGCTCGCTGGCAATGACAGAAACGATAGTCTCTGCAAACTCAGCTCTTACAAAGGAAGCTCTGCTCACAGGAAGTATACCGCGTACTCTTCGGAAATCCGGATTATTTGCAGCCGCCTGTGCAGGACTGAAGAACACTGCACATAATACTGTAAGCAATCCACCGAATATGGGATTGAATATACCGAAAGCAGTCAGTATAAGGCATATAATAAGCATTCCGCCGAAAAAAGGCAGCGCAGAATTGACCGAGGTAATAAAATCAAACCTTATCAGCTTCATTATCTCTTTCACGGCGATCCTCCTTTGCAATATAGACAAGTATCTCGTCGATACTTGCCTTTTCAGTCTCAAGCTCGTCGGAGAGCATACTTGTATCCTCTGTTTTCATCATCGCATCGAAGCCGTTGCGGTATGCGTGAAAGCCTATGAGCTTTTCCTTAACGCCGGAGGGTATATCCTCCTCTGCTCCCTTGACCACTACATAGTTCTCGGTAAGGTCGTCCTTTGTACCCGTGAACCATACCTTTCCGTTGTGGAGTATAGTCACATAGTCAGCGATACGCTCCACATCGGAGGTGATATGAGTGGAGAAAAGAACGCTTCTTTTTTCGTCCTCTATGTACTCGGCAAGTATATCAAGAAGCTCGTCACGTGCAACCGGATCGAGACCGCTGGTAGGCTCGTCAAGTATCATGAACTCGGCGTTGTGAGAAAGCGCAACAGCGATCATCAGCTTCATCTTCATGCCCTTTGAGAAATCGCCCACGGATTTATCGGTGGGAAGCCCGAACTTCTTTATCCTTGCGGCATACTCGTCGCTGTTCCATTCCTTGTAAAAGGGCTTGAACTGCTGTTCTATCTGCTTTACATTGAGGTTATCGGCGATATAAAGGCTGTCGAAGACTACGCCCAGCTTTTCCTTTATGGCAATAGTATCCTTGACGCTGTCAAGTCCGAAAACGCTTATCTTACCGCTGTCGAACTTTGCCATATCAAGTATGGAGCGGATAGTCGTGGTCTTTCCGGAGCCGTTCTCGCCGACAAATCCCATGATATATCCCCTCGGCAGTGAAAAGCTCACATCTCTGAGCGCAAAGCCCTCGTAAGTCTTGTTAAGTCCTTTGATCTCAAGAATATTCTCCATAATCATTCCTCCATAAATCTTTTCAGAGCTTCAACTATCTCTTTGTCGGAAAGTCCGGCATTCCTGCCGTTTGACACGACCTTTTCCATAGCCTCCTCCATTTCGCAGAGCATACGCTCCCGCAGGAGCTCGTTATTGCGCGGCGCAACGAAAAAGCCTTTGCCCGTAACGGAAACGATGAACCCCTCATCGGCAAGGTCGTTATAAACTCTTGTTGTAGTGATCGCACTTATTTTCAGGTCCCGTGCAAGCTGCCTTATGGAAGGCAGCTGTTCGTTTTCCTCGGTCTTCCCTTCGAGGATCTGAGCCTTTATCTGTTCCTCTATCTGCTCATATATAGGAACGTCTGATCTGTTTTTTATAATTATCTTCATGAAGCGCCTCTTTCTCAACTGCATATACCGTACTTATCCGTACTTATTCATCTATATACAGTATAACACCTCTTATCCTGTTTGTCAACACCTTTTTTCAAATTCGTTAAACGCCCTGTATACAGGCAATTTCCGAGGCAAATTCCAATCTTTTTACGAAATAATTCGTATTCTTCACAGAATATTTACAATATCAGCCGCACATTTCTGCTTTCCAATACGTTATAGTATCAGAAAAGGTATCTGACCTTTTAAAAATGCAGATTTTAAGGAGGTATACTTATGAAATTCAAAAGATTAACAGCAGCCGTCGCTGCATTGTGTATAGCACTGCCCGCTGCAACAGAAGCCTTAAACGCAACAGGCACTCCGGCTATCAATTCTGACAATATCGTTGCAGGCGACGTTAATGTGGACTATGTTTTCAATCTTGCTGATATAGTATTGTTCCAGCGCTGGCTGAAAGGCGACCGTGATCTGTTCCCAGCCTATGGTGAACCTGGACCGGGAGCAGATGTAAATAAAGACGGAAAATACGACGTATTCGACCTTGTAGCTATGAGAAAGCTGCTCGTTCAATGCATAAAGAATGCTCCAGAGCCAAGCTATGCACCGCAGGCACAGAATCTCTGCGCAGGCATTGAAAGATCGCCGGGTACATCAGGCATAATCATGAAGGAGGGCTACCAGAATTACAAGGAATTCATCGACAGTCAGCTCGGCTTCACGGTGGGACTTCTGCAGAATACCTATAGTGAAAACAAGGGAGGCAACGATCTTATCTCTCCTTATTCCATAGCACAGGCTCTCGGCATGACCGCCAACGGTGCAGCCGGCAGTACCCTTGAGGAAATGGAAAAAGTTCTCGGCGGCGGTATGCCTATCGACAGCCTCAACCGTTATTTCCGCGGTCAGCGCGAAATGACCGTTAACGAAAGCGAGGACCCGAAGTGGTCTGTCAATACCGCAAACTCTATATGGACAAGGGACAACAGGGACCGCATACAGGTGCTCCCCGGATTCATACAGAACTGTGTTGACTATTACGATTCAGAGTGCTATACAGCTCCCTTTGACGATACTACTCTCGCCGACGTGAACAACTGGGTAAACTGCAAGACAAATGAGATGATACCCACTATACTCAGCGTGATAGACCCGAACGACGTCATGTACCTTGTGAATGCAGTGACATTTCAGGCTGAATGGGCTGAGCCTTATGAGAAATACATGATATCGGACGGTAAATTCACAGCGGCAGACGGCACTGTACAGAAAGCAGAAATGCTCAGCAGTACCGAGGACTATGTAAGCGACGGCAACACCGAGGGAATAATAAAGGACTACAGCGGTCTGAGATACGCATTTGCGGCTCTTCTCCCCGATAAAGACACTTCTATGCACAGCTACATCGAAAGCCTTACCGCTGAAAAGCTCAGAGAACTCCTTTCAAGCAGGTTCGGAGAGAATTATTCACAGGCAACCGCGGTGCTGCCCAAGTTCAGCTACGAATACGAAAACGAGCTCAGCGAAGAGCTCGCGGATATGGGTATGCCAACAGCCTTCAGTGATGATGCGGACTTTTCAAATATGTCGGCTATCGCGCATTTAAACCCACTGAGTATAGGCTACGTTATCCATAAGACCTTTATCGACCTCGACGAAAACGGCACCAAGGCTGCCGCTGCGACACTCGTTGCAATGCAGGATAAGGCAATGCCGATGAAGCCTGATAAAACGGTAGTTTTTGACCGCCCCTTCGTTTACTGCATATATGATACCGAAACTTATGTCCCCTTATTTATTGGAGTGCTGAATTCATTAAGCTGATTTTAAGACTTTTTTAAGCATCGTTTGTTATATTTAATTTGTAAAGCCGTTGTCTGTACATTGACGGCACAAATGCTTTTCCTGTTGTAAGGGGAAAATTTTTTCAGGTACCGTATCTTAATGATACGGTTTTCCTGTTTTTCAGCATTTTAGCTGAAAAAATGATAAATATTGCTATATCACCGCTTAACTGTTGCTTTATTAATAATAATGTGTTATAATGTAATTTATAAGACTTCGGAGGGAGGCGGTCCTGTGTCGATTGATATAGATGAGCAGTATGACAAAATCTATCGCTACTGCTTTCTTCGTGTGCGGCACAAGGAAACTGCCGAGGACATTACTCAGGAAACCTTTCTCCGTTACCTCGAACACCCGCACTACAACAGCGTTGATAAGACCCTGCAGCTTCTTTACACAATTGCCGGCAATCTCTGCACTGATGAGTTCCGAAGAAAAAAGACAGCAGAGCTTTCCGCCGCAGAGGTATCCGATGAAAACGTCGAAGAAGACATCATTTCAGGCTATGAGCTGAGACAGGCTCTCGACAAACTTTCAGAGGATGATAGAGAGATAATACTTCTGCGATATGTAAATGAAGTACCCGTGAATGTTATCGCAAAGCTTCATAACATATCACGTTTTGCGCTTAACCGCAGGATAAAACGTATTCTCGGAGCGCTGCACGAGTATCTGGGGAAGGAGGAGCTTATATGACAGGCACAGAAAAAAAAGCTCTTGCCGAAGCATTCGGCTTCGAGGAGCCGGACAGAAAAGAAGAGTTCGCCGAGGAGTTCAGAAGACTCGATAACGGAAAGAACAGAATAAATATATTTCCTGCTGCAGCTAAATTTGCCGCAACAGCCGCAATGCTGGCAGCAGTAATCGGTACCGTTCTTATGATACCGAAAAACACACATAATATCAGTACGAATGAAATATCTCCCGTTATTGCCGAGGGAACAGCATCCGCGGACGACGTAACTGCTTCGTCAAAGGAAGAAACTGTAACAAGCAGCAAATCCTTTGCCGCATCAACGACTGCCGCAAGGACTACTGCCACTGCTCCGACTGAAAAAACAACTTCGTCTTCGGTCACTGCTGCGGAATCAGTAAAGACCACTCCGGTGCGTGATAAAAATGACGACATTTCTTCAACTGTCCCGGCAACCGAAACAACATCCGTGATAAGCTCAACCGCTGCCGCGACAGAAACCACTGCCGCAGCACCCGTTGTTTCTGAAGCTTCTGATTCAAAGGCTTCCGAAAAATCAGCCGGCTCACCGTCAGGACGTGATATGACTGTTTCTCCGGATAATATAATACAGCCCCGTGAAAAAGTCATAGGTGAGGAAGAGCTGTTGTTTTCTGACTTTCCAGCTGACTTCTCGCCCGACGCAGGAGGTTTCACCGGTCCGGTCCAGCAGCCTTCGATCAGCAGCGGAAATCTGCTGATCCGGATGATGTATAAAAATTCCTGCGCCGTAGTACTTGCAAATCTTGATGAAATAGTGTATACTTCTATAGACGGAGATGCTTACACTGCCGAAAACATCACCATAGAAAAAGTTCTGAAGGGCAGCCTTGAAGAAAATGACAGGATAACCGTATTTTTCCGCGGAGGGTATCTTCCTGCCGAGGAATATATTGCTTATAACAACCTGAGATACAGATCCGGCACTGAGGAATATTCCGTTCTCATTCCGGGAGAATGCCGCGGATCACAGATACAGGGCAGAAAATACATCTTTTTCCTGAGCGGCAGCTTCTATCCCCTGCCAGACGGAAGTTATACCGCGTCATATCAGGGTGATTCCTCCGTCTTTGAAAATATTGACGGCACTTATACTGCCGTTGGCGACAATGCTCTTACATTCACAGAACAGGAAGCCAAAAACGGCTTCTGAATACTCAGCAAAGCTTTGATTTCCGCAGAATACCGCCACATGACGGTGCCTGCGGCACAAAGAACAATTTTTTATAATTTTTTTGTCACATTTTCCTTTATTGATTCGTATATTATTATGTAACGATAAAAAATGAAAGGAAGTCTTTTTATGAAATATCAGAAGCTCCTGAGCATAATTCTTTCTGCTGCAATATCTGCCGGCAGTATTTTTCCGGTATCGGTCAATGCTGCCGTTACAGGTGATATAGACGGTGACGGCGCCGCAACTGCCGATGACCTTGCACTTCTGCAGGATTACGTTCTCGGCAGCAAAGAACTTACAAAGGCTCAGTCAGAAGCCGCTGACCTCAACGGTGACGGAAAAACAGACGTCCATGACGTCGTACAGCTGCGCAAGACCATTCTTTCCGCCGAAAGGTCACTGAAATTCACAGCGGTAACAAAAAGAATAACTTCAGGCTATAAGGATACTCTCAAAAAAATCGATATCTCCGACAGCGGTTGTGCTGTCACCTCAACAGCGGAACTGAAAGCAGCTCTTTCGCCTTATTTTGAGGACAGCGTTATAAACAGCCAGCTTGAGACATATAACGACGCTTTCTTTGAAAAATCCGTGCTCCTTATGCAGCCTGTCTACCTTAACCCTGCAAATTACCAGAAGAAAAAAGTAGTCACCACCGACACCTGCGGCTGCAGCAGCAGTTATGCCGGTACATATACGACCAAAAACGTAACCTCCTACCTCAATATCAGAAAAGAGCACTCGGCAAGCTCAGAGTCTATAGGCAGGATCCCGCCCAACGCAGTGATACCTGTCACCTACGGAGACGGTCAGTGGGCTCACGTAACGTATGACGGAGTATCCGGATACGCGAACATGGATTATATGCAGAAGGTGTCAGAGCCTGCTCCCACATATGAATTCCTGCCGGATATCAAGTTTGACTCCGTTAAATACACCGGCGGAAAGATCGAGATAACCGCAAGCGAATTCAAGGCAAGCGCTCCGGTAGGATTCGCTCCGGCGATAATACTTGAAGCTGTTATAGACAGGAAGGACTACTACGCGGAAGGTACCAAGTGGAACGTCACCATTACCGTGTCCCCCGCAGATAAATATGACTATCCGCTGGCAAAAGCCTGTCTTGATAATGTCGGCTGGGATCTTCAGGCAGCTTTCAACGCTGCTGCCGGTATAACATATTACGGTCAGACAGACGATATGCCGCAGGATACAGATCACTCCCTTGAATTCTATGCCGACTTCGGCTTCAAAAACGGAAAGGGCAACTGCTATGTAATGGCGGCTATGTTCTGCGAAATGGCAAGACTTCTCGGCTACGACGCACACCTTATTTCAGGAAAGGTACCTCTCCTCAAGGGCGGATACGGACCTCATTCATGGGCAGAGGTAAACGTAAACGGCACTGTTTACGTCTGTGATCCTGATTTTACCAACGAAACCAAAAGAAATGGTTATATGATAACATATGGTCAGTCCGGTACGTGGAAATACGTAAAGGATATAACTATGGACTGATCAAGGAGGATAAAATATGAAAAAAGCAATGGCAACTCTCACATTTCTTGCAGTTCTCACTCTTGCAGGCTGCGGAAATGTAACCCCTTCAGCTGACGTTACCCCTGCGGCAACTGCAGCTGTAACAGAAAAAGCTGAAGGCAGTCTCAAGCTCATCGGCGAAAAAACTGACGCTGAGAACGTATTTGACGTCGTTCTCGCAAACAAGACACAAAAAGATATAGACAGCTTCACAGTAAAATCAGGCGCTGATGAAAAATACCCCTCAAATATGCTCAAGCAGGATGACAGCTTCGCTGTAAACGAATCACGTCTCCTTTACTATGCTCCGACAAGCACGGCAGACCATGCTCTCGGAAACAACGGCGCTCTTGCAAATGAAGAGTATACCATAAAGATCACCTTCAGCGACAAAAAGTCCGCCGAGCTTCATCAGTTCCCTTTCAAGGACGCTGATACAACCGAGATCTTCCTTGACGGAGATACCGCTTACATTGAATACACCTCAAAGTTCACAGGCAAGAAGGTCTCTACAAAGGAAGCCGAGAAAATGATAGCCTCCACTGTTGCTGCAGAGACAACAACGGAAGCCGCGACAGAAAGCACTACCGCGGAAGAGACTGTATATACCGAGCCTTCTTACGACGAACCGGTATATACCGAACCTGCACCTACTTACGTAGAGCCTGCTACGACACAGGCTCCCGTTTACACAGAACCTCCTACAGAGGCACCTGCTCCTACGGAAGCTCCTACAGAGGCTGCCACAGGCTGCGGAGACAATTTCCTGTTCAACTGATATCATGAAGAACAAGATACTTTACCTAAGCCGTCTGAAAGCCCTTGCGTGTATCGCAGTCACGGTACTTCACACTTTCCTTGCAGCAAAGAGTCTCTCGTCAGACCCGGCTGTTCAGGGAGGCATGATGTCCGTAAGAAACGCGATGATGTGGGCTGTACCATGTTTCGTCATGGCTTCCGGAGCACTTCTTCTTGATAACAAACGTGTACTTACAATGAAAAAGCTTTTCGGCAAATATGTGTTCCGTATGGTCACAGCGCTTATCGCTTTTTCAGTTCTCTTCTCACTTTTTGACGGTATACTCATCAATCATACCCCTGCAGGCGGGATAGTAAAGGATATCTTCAGCGATATCTTCCTCGGAACAGGCTGGATACATATGTGGTACATTTACCTGCTGATAGGTATATATATGCTGCTGCCGCTGTATAAGCTGATAAGCGAACATTCTTCACCCGGACAGCTCAGGTATCTTATGCTGGTATATACTGTATTCCTGTCACTGATACCATTTATTGAGACATTGTCCGGAAAAAAGCTGCCCTTCTATATATGCGTCTTCAGCATATATCCGCTGTACCTTTTCTTAGGTCATGTCCTTCACACCGGTATAATCAAGCTGCCGAAAAACGCCTGCGGGATAATGTTCCTGATATGCACGGGAATAACCGCTATGCTTACCGTTTACGGCTATTCGGTTTCAAAAAGCGCTCCCGAAACCAGCGGAAAGCTGATATCTCTTCTTGGGGTATATTCGTTCCCGGTGTACATAGCAGCTTCAATCGGCGCCTTTGGTTATATCCGCAAGACAAGGAACAAGCCTTTCCCCGTACTCGATACTGTTGCCGCAGAGCTCGATAACTGTTCCTTCGGCATCTACCTGATACATATGGCTGTTCTGAAGTACATATTTGCTGTAATGAAGTTCAATCCGCTCGAACACGGCGGTACGATAACGGTAATAGGTATATGTATAATCACACTTGTTGTTTCTTACGTGATAACCAGGCTTTTAAAGCTTGTCCCATATGTAAACAGGATAATATAAATACAGGCTCCCCTCGGGGAGCTTTTTATTACACAGAGGTAAAACTATGAAAAAGATAGATAATAATGATTACAACAGCTTTGTCAGATATGCGGAGGATATTGTTTTTTGCAGGGTATTCCCCCTTTCTGTAGTTCTTAATTATCAGAGTGGAAGCATATACAGATCCGAAAACTGCATACTGTTCCGCCACAAGAACAACTTCACATTTCTCTCTGGAACACCTGACGAAGCAGGGCTTCATGAAATACACGAACTGATACTCACTGAAAAGCTGAAATTCCTATGCACCGACAGCATGATATGCGAAAAAATGTCAGGATTCGGCGGTGTCGAGTTTTTTCCCCGTGATGTATACAGCTATCCGCATGATAAAGCGCCTGAAATAAATATCCCTGACGGATACTCACTGCGCAGCATAGATGAGGAGCTTTTCAGCAGGCTCACAGGATGCGTACCGCCCTCGCTCTACTGGGACAGCTACGAACAGTTCAGTAAAAAAGGTACAGGCTTCTGCATAATGCATGGAAATGAAGCCGCTTCATGGGCTTTCTCCTCAGCTGTCAGCAGCAAAGAAGCGGATATAGGTATCGAAACAGCAGAAGCCTTTCGTCACCGCGGACTCGCTCTTGCAGCAGCTGCCGCAATGATAAGGGAGATACTACCCGACCGCCGTCCCACATGGACCTGTCAGCGCTCCAATCTCGGTTCTGCACGTATAGCCGAAAAGCTCGGATTTGTAAAACACGCTGAATGCATAATGATAAAAAAGGCTGACTGAGCCTTTTCCGTAACGCTCCGCTCACTGTCCGCATATAATAATGCGAAAGGAGTGGTTATATGGGAACTGCCGGGTTAATATCCGTATCTGCAGTCGTACTTCTCATCGCAGCTGAATTGTTCTGCCTTTTTCTCTGCTCAAAAATGAAATGCAGGAGCTATCCTATGTACATTGTAGTACCCGTCAGCAGCAGGGACGAGGAGCTTCCGCAGCGGCTCGACTGCATAGGCTCTCTTATAGAGGACGGAAATACACTTATCGGAAATATCCTTCTCATGGACATCGGTGCTGACGATAAACAGCTCGGTCAGTGCAGGGAGTTCTGTCAGAGGTATCATGCCGCAGAAATAGTGCTTCCCGGAGATATTGAAGGAGCTGTGAAAAAACATTTGCATTCTGACTGAAAACATGATATAATTTAAGATGAATGTTTGTGTGCAGAGGTGAAAACGGTGGAGCATGAGGTCCTTCACATTGAGGGCACGGTAGAAAATGTCCTTTATAAAAACGAAAACAACGGATATATCGTTCTTGACCTTGACGCCGGCGGTGAGCTCATCACCGTTGTGGGAGAGCTGGGCGACATCGAGGAGGGCGAGGGTCTTATCCTTGAAGGCAGCTACATCACACACCCACGCTTCGGCACTCAGTTCAGCGCGGTATACTGCGAGAGGAAGCTCCCTGAGACCGTTGTCAATATCGAAAAATACCTCGCCTCCGGAGCTGTAAAGGGAATAGGTCCAGGACTTGCCAAAAAGATAGTTGATGTATTCGGAGACCGCACTCTTGACATAATGGAGAACGCGCCGTTCAGGCTGGCGGAGATAAAGGGAATATCCCCGAAGAAATGCGACGATATAGCCGCAGAGGCTCAGAAGCTCTTCTGTCTGCGAAACCTTATGTCCTTTCTGTCCCAGTACGAGATAAAGTCACGCTTTGCCATGAACACCTACAGGAAGTTCGGCTCAGACGCAATGGCACTGTTAAGGCTCAATCCCTATCTTCTCTGCGGAGACTACATAGAGCTGGACTTTTCAAAGGCTGACACTATTGCCCATGATATGCACATAGCCCGCAACGACAGCAAGCGGATAATCGCAGGAGTACAGTACATACTCCGGGCAAACGGCGGCATAGGTCACACCTGCCTGCCACTTGAGGTTCTCGCCAAGAAAACCCAGGACACCCTCGGAGTATCGGAAAGCGACTTCTACAGCGCATACAATGCGGCTCTTGAAGATGATGAGCTTTTCGAGTTCATAAAGAACGATATCGAGTTCGTCTATCTCCCGGATTATTTCTACGCGGAGAGCTTCATTGCGGACAGGATACATATACTGAAGGATTTCTCCTCCCCTGAGGACTTCAACTATGATACCCTCATAGACATCGAAGAGGAGGAGCATAACATAAAATACGAAAAATTACAGCGTCAGGCTATAACCACCGCTGTATCACGTGGACTCATGGTGCTGACGGGAGGTCCCGGTACAGGTAAGACCACCACTCTCAACGCCATGATATCCATATTCGAGAAACGGGGCATGAAGGTGCTGCTTGCGGCTCCTACAGGACGAGCCGCCAAGCGTATGTCCGACCTTGCAGGCTGCGAGGCAAAGACTATACACCGTCTCCTTGAAGTGGTATATGATTCCGGAGACAAGCTCACCTTCGCCCATAACGAGAACAATCCCCTCGACTGCGACGTACTTATCATAGACGAGATGTCAATGGTGGACGTCATACTCTTCGAGAAGCTCCTCCGCGCAGTACGGCTCGGCTGCCGGCTCATAATGGTGGGCGACAGCGACCAGCTCCCGTCTGTCGGCGCAGGGAATCTCCTGGGAGATATAATTGACAGCGGTATAGTTCCCGTCACCGAGCTGAAGGAGATATTCCGTCAGGCTCAGCAGAGCTGCATAGTAACCAACGCCCATAAGATAGTTGCGGGAGAATATCCCGACCTTACCAGAAAGGACAGCGACTTTTTCTTCTTCAGGCGCGACGATTATCAGCAGGCGCTGAAGCTAATAGTTGACCTTGCAAGGTCAAGGCTCCCGAAAGCCTATAACTACTCCCCTACAGAGGATATACAGATACTTACCCCGTCAAGAAAGGGAGTCACAGGCACTGTGGAGCTGAACAAGCTCTTACAGGCGGAGCTCAATCCTCCCGCAAAAAACAAGCAGGAGAAAAAGGGCTACGTATACACCTACCGCGAGGGAGACAAGGTCATGCAGACCCGCAACAACTACGACATAACGTGGTCGAAGGAAGGAGAACAGGGTGCGGGCATCTTCAACGGAGATATCGGACGCATAATCAGCATCGACAACAGGACGTCACTTGCAGTCATAGACTTCGACGGCAGAAAGGCTACATATACCTTTGACCTGCTGTCTCAGGTAGACCTTGCCTACGCTGTGACGGTACACAAAAGTCAGGGCTGCGAGTTTGAAGCGGTCATACTCCCCATAATGGGCGGATTCGACAAGCTGTGCTACAGGAACCTGCTGTACACAGCCGTTACAAGAGCAAAAAAGCTCCTCATAATCATCGGGAGCGAGGAAAATATACATAAAATGGTAGACAACAACAAGCGCACAAGACGTTACACCTGTCTGCGCTATATGCTCGCAGGACCTGCAAAGAGCAGCTCTCCCTTCGGGCAGTGAGAAAGGAAGATAGAAATGGCAAACACTGATATCGGAATCGACCTCGGTACCTCCAATATCGTCATGACTATGGGCGGCAAGGGCGTTGTACTGAGCGAGCCCTCCGTCATAGCATACAATACACGAACAGAAAGAGTTCTTGCAGTCGGAAAGGAAGCCTATGAGATGATAGGCAGGAATCCCGATTATATCGCTGTAAGACGTCCTATAAGCGAGGGCGTTATCTCCGACGACGACCTTACACACAGCATGATACGGGAGTTCATACTCAAGGTCACGGGCAGACAGCTCGTCAAGCCCCGTATAGTAATATGTATCCCCTCCTTTATCACGGATATAGAGAGCCGCGCAGTGGTAGAGGCCGCAAAGAGCGCAGGTTCGAGGCAGGTCTATCTCATACAGGAGCCTATCGCAGCCATGATAGGCGCGGGCGTAAACATAACCAAGGCAAAGGGACACATGATAGTTGATATCGGCGGCGGTACAACTGACGTTGCCATAGTTTCCATGAACGGCGTTGTAAGGTCACATACAGTCAAGGTGGCAGGAAATGCCATAGACCGCTCCATAATAAAGTATATGCAGAACAAGTACAAGCTCCTTATCGGTGAGAGGACTGCCGAAAAGGTAAAGATAGAGCTGTGCAACCTCTACGACCCCAGTGACGAGGTGACATATATCGTCAAGGGAAGAAGTCTCCTGAAGGGACTTCCCGCACAGGTGCTTCTCAGTGAAACAGAGCTGTTTGAGGCTATTGAGGACGATACCTTCGCAATAATGGAAGCTATCCGCAAGGTACTTGAAGAAGCTCCTCCCGAACTGGTGGGAGATATCTACGACAACGGTCTCCTGCTCACAGGCGGCGGGGCGCTCCTCGGCGGACTTACTCAGCTTATCAAGCGTACCCTCGGCATAAACTGCAATATCGCCAAGGATTCCATAAACTGTGTTGCCAAGGGCACTGGCATGGCATTCGGAAAAATGACTACCCTGTTGGACGGTTTCGAGGCTGCAACAGTATACAAATACAGGTAAGCCGCCTTAAAAGGTTTCCTGAGCGTATGACGGGAGCGCAGGGATTTGAAGAAGCAACCGTGTACAAATATCGTTAATTCGGAATTATTACACGCCATATATGACAAAAACCTCAGCTGCTCCGCTGAGGTTTGTTTTTCCCTGACATTGTTTCACTCTTTCTTCCTTACTCTCTGTATTTATTTATGATATTATACTCAAAGTAACAGTGTAAGAAAGAAAGAATGCTTTCTTTGTACACTCTTGAAATTATCCTGCTGTCATTAACAGAAAAATGGCAGATATTATACGACCCTACAGCGCTTTCATGTTGTTTATTGCGGCAGACACGGACTGCCAAAGGCAGCCCCTACACTCTCAACTCTCAATTCTCAGCTCTCAACTAAAAGGGCGGATAAAGGGCGCTTTCGTTAGCGGAAAAAAACCAAACCAAACTGAATAGGAATAAAGCCGATACATTATGTATCGGCTTTAATTATTTACTTTTTATTACTTTTTTTAAAAATGGAATATAAATCCGAATTGTACTCTTCAACTCGAATTGTTGCTGTATTAGTATTATCATTCAAAATACATTTTATATTTTGGTTTTTTTTGGCTTGATAAATAATGTCGTTTTTAGATTCATACATTTTTTCAAAATATGAGTTAATATCATTAATCTGAATATTTGAAAGATAAAAAATGAATACTGAATCTTTTGCATGAGAAAATGTTCCTTTATCAATAGAAACTTTATTAGGATCAACGTAGATATAATTTGAAATTGAAGTTATTTCTTCGGAATTAAAAGAATCTTTTTCATAAAACTCAGGAGATAACGATTTATTATTCACTATTGTTATTATTACTAACAAAACAATTACGATGCTTCCAAGGATAAGCAATGTTATTTTTAAAGGGATATGTTTACCAAAGGGCTGTTTCATTAATGGTTTCTCCATTACTTCAGTCAAGAATACAATTGATCTTTTGATATGATGTATCATTTTCATTTGATTTATAGTAAAAAATCAATTGTCTGTTTTCATCATTATATTCTATACTGTAATCACTTGATTCAATGGGGCTATAGGGAGCCTCAACGTAATAATTCATTTGGGGCAGTGGTCTGTAAATATAATCATTGACTCTAACAACTAAACAACCTGATGTACGACCAAGAGTGGTTATTTCCCGCACATACAGATCCATCCCGCCAATATTTTCAGAAGAATTGATCGAATAGTATTTTTCATCGTGATGAATGTAATTATTGATATATATTGAAGACAATGTTATAAGCAAAATTAAAACAGGTATTAATATAAGCGTAAAAATAGATCTTGCATTGAATGATGGCGTATCATTATCAATATAATGTTTAAGGAGTCTATAAACACTAATAGAGATTATCAGTATCATAAACAGGTATGCTATTGAAATAATTCGAATAACAAAAAAGCAATTCAATACCCCATATATTAAAATAATGATCAGTTGAACAAAAATCAAAACTTTAAGAATTGTTCTGATTTTATTTAAGAGTGTGTAATGTTTCATTAATATTCTCCAAAGTAATAATAGTTTCCGTTTAACAAATTCATGGTAAAATTGGCATCATTAATTCCAGAAAATGTTGTTTGTATGTAGTTAGGCGTGTCGCCCTTAACATAAGGGTATCTGCTCCCTTTCTGCCATTCAATAGTAGTTTCATAGCAGCCATAGCTTAGAAAATTTTCTGCATATCCATACTTATGAAGGTTTGCAAAATTTTCTTCACCTTTATTTTCCCAATCATAAACATCTAGAACATAATACCTAATTTTAGCAGTATACACAAAAGAACCATCAGTTTTTTTACATTTCACTTCACTTGCTAAAGCGTTTTGGCCTCCGCCAATTGCAGACCACCAATCGTCAGCTATACTCTCATGAGTACTTGAGCAACCGTGGTAATTTATCTTCCAACTTTTTACTGTGCCAACATCTTCTGGTCTATCTAAATCTTTGACAGTTGAAAAACTATATGTACGTCCTTCTTTAACAGTTTGCTCCACCATATCAAAGAATTGATTCATATTATTATAAAAATTTATTCTTTGACAATTAACTAAAGCTATTGCATAAGGGAAATTACCAAAGCAAAAATCTTCGCCATGACCCTCGATATAGTGACGAAGAGCAGCTGATCCAGTTGGTAAATGACCTAATGGATGGAAAATTGTCCTTAATCCTTGTCCCTTGTAATCATCGAGATGAAGAAAATATTCGCCCAAAACTGTTTGCCCTCCCCATGCCATAAGGAAAGCCATCCAATAGTCATCAAAAGGTTTTTCTTTTGGAATTTCTGTCGCAAATGTATTTTTTGACTCCTCTAATTTATCTTCATAACCATATGAGAGTAAATCTCTGTAATTTATTGAAGAATAGTCACTGACAACCTTAAAATGGTTATCAATAGGATCATTTGGACTTGCATCCCATTTATTTGGAATTCCATCACCATCATTATCTTCATACAATATCTTGTCACTAAACGGCGTGATCTGTATAGATCTAGCTATAAGACGTTCAGAAGTACTGCGTTTTTTCATATACTGCTCATAACCATTTTTTGTAAGTTCGCTGTAACTGCAAACATTCAGCATAGATGGAAATACAAGATTGCCATTTTCATCATAATACGCCGCACCTATTTTCACAGCCGCATCCTTAAAGTTTATATTTCCATTTGCATCAGCAGCAGGGATTTTAGACTTATCATAAGAAGATGGCAAACTATTTGAAAATGCATTTCTGTTAACTTCTGTCGGAATTGTTTGTGGTGTTAAAGTTGAAATATAACAAATAGATTCTTTATAAATATCCGTAATAGCATCAGAATATAACCTTGCATATCCCGAGTTGCCAAAATATCCATTTTCCAAATTAGAATATACGCCGAAATTATATGGTCTACAAGCGTCTTTTAAATTACTTATAGCAGCTTTATTATTGAATATTTCTCTTGATAGTAGGAAATTGAGATGAATATCAGAATCGTATATTTCCTCAAAAGCATCACGAACATCGATAGGTATTGTTAATTTGTATTCATTACTATTTGTAAAGCAATAATCTGAATTAGACATTATAAAAGCATATTTTTTAGAGCTGTCCTTTGAAAACAAATCGCCTTTTATAGCATCAACTGTAAAAATAGCGCTGTTTAACGTGTTTTGTGTATTGGTTGTATAGGGTTTCAATGCTTCAAGAGCTTCATCAACTGAATTAATATTATTCAAGAGAGAATCATCATTTAAATCAGCATATATATATTTTGTTGTTTGACAAATTAGGAGAAGAATAATAACCGTATATTTCAATATATGAATCATCTGAATGTTCAAATATTGCTTGACAACAGTCATGAATGCTTTTTTTGGTTTCTTCGAGGTTATCTGTCAGAGTTCCGGAGATATCAACAAAGAAAGCAACTTCAAGTGATCCAAGTTTATAATTATAAACTACATCATTCTTTCCTACTGATATTTCAGATTTCTCATCAGCAAGAACATTATAAGGTGCCATTTTAATTGAATTTGATGATTGGGAAGAATCTTTGATCTTAACAAGCGTAAATGTACCCAATTCATTTGTTTCAACATATACAGAATCGGATGTGTATTTTGTTTCTACAGGCAGAAGGTAATTGGTTTCCGGAAAGAATTCAAAGATCATATAATTTTCAATGCTGCCGTCAATAGATTTGGGCTTGAAATAAATCTTGGCCGTGTCAACAGTCAGTTTTTCATCATATGAAAACATTATTGATTTGCCTATAAAATGGTCATCTTCGGAAGTATTTGAAAATGATCCGATTCGAATAGATAAAGCTTTTTCTATATTTCCGGCAGCTTTTATATCAACCGAAACTTCATAAGGTGCATCTTCTGTATTAACATACGAAAACAGTTCATTTGAAGCTGATATTTTATTTTCAAAAGTTCTCTGATAATCAGATGTTGTCCCGTCGGATTTGTCAGAGTCGGGTCTTAGTCCGAGTTTAATTTCATCTCCATCAATTATACCGTCGTTGTCGGTGTCTTCATTATTAGGATCAGTGTTATATTTTTTCAATTCATCATAATCGCTGATTCCATCCATATCTGAATCGTCAGACAAAGGATTGGTTTTAGCTGATATTTCTTCCTTGTTAGTTAAACCGTCTTCATCAGGATCATCACCTGCATCTGTTGCCGCTAATCCTCTGGTGTTCTTGTTGGTCGGAGAAGTATTTGAATATACTATTTCCTCAAAATCTGTAAGCGTATCACCGTCGGTATCTTCTGAATCAGGATCAGACTGTAAAAATGCAATTTCAAGCATATCACAGACAGAATCTTCGTCGGCATCATCACATAGATAAGCATCAAAAAAAGAATTTTTTCCCAAGACGTAGTCATTCAAAAGTGTTAAGTCTGCTGAATCAACAGCATTATCACAGTTAAAGTCTAAAGACTTATTATAAGTTCCTTTAACAACTTCCTTACGCATTGATACAACATCATAAATATCAATTCTTTTATCGCTATTAAGGTCGCCATATATTTTATATGTATTTCTGTATGATACCGCATTTACTTTTGGAATCGTTGATAAATTGTTTAACGATAAACTTATAAGAGTTGTACCAGCAATGATTGATGAAATTATTTTACGCATATTTTTACTCATTTGCTTTATTTGTTTATTAAGACTATAGCATGATTATAGCATTATGTAATCAAAAAATCAAGTCATTTCAATAAATATGCGGCGTTATGCAAAAATTAAGAACAAATTTTCGATTTTGTATTGACACACGAAATATAGTATGCTAAAATAGAGTTATCTGAACAAGAACATTCATTCTCATATGCAATCAAAAACCTTATTTAATGGAAGGATGTATATTATGAGAGTGAAAAATTATCACAAACATGATAACATGAGTGTTCTTGAATTGGACACGCCGCTCCAGAGTTATAAGGAGTTATACGGTCAGGAAGCATACGAACAGGCAAAACAGTTTTATCAGTCCGAGGAATGGAAGAGCTTTGAAAGAGAGCAGCTCAATTCGGACAGGCGGTACTCCGATCACAAAGCAGAGCTTAGTCTTGAAGAATATGATGAGTGGGAAAGCGCGGAGAAAAGAAAACGTCGGTTGAATGATCCCCCGTCCTTTGTCTTTCGCACTGAAACGAAACTCACTAACGGATTCGATGATATTTTCAACGATCTGATTTTGCAGGAAGCAATGCAAGTGCTTACAAAGAAACAGTACAGCGCATTGTACTGCACATTCAAAAGTA